>JAEIGA010000449.1_pt1 | contig 59955 bp, 95 predicted proteins | sample 9270691 | NCBI WGS metagenome assembly JAEIGA01 (sample SAMN17057246, study PRJNA624740) | gut metagenome | biome: biome; isolation source: fecal sample | host: Bos grunniens | place: China: Xizang | collected 2019 | reverse complement strand
GTGTACTCACGATAGGAAAGATGTCCGATGATGAACACCTGACTTCCCTTGCGGATGTACTTCTCTGCGGTTTCGGCAAGGTTTCTCCATGCCACGATGTTGTGCCATGCGGTATCGTCCACCTCACGACCATCCTTTGTCTGATACTTACCTCCTGTGCAAAGTGAGAACTGCGCCACCTTGCTGTTGCTCTGCCCGACGGTGCGGACTTCCGGGTCTTTTCCGACCCGTCCCATCAAATAAGTTGTATTTACGCTCATATCTAAAATAAATTTAATTGTGTTCCGATTTGTTCCTTTCCAAGAATGAAATCACAGATAAAGTTCCTTGCATAATCCGGTGAGATCATTGACCTATCTTCACTGCACATACCTGGCTGACCGCTTGATTTACCCCTCACACCCAACGCAATGCTTCCGCTGGAAACCTTTCGCTGAGCTTTATTTTTTTCAATCGTCAACCCATGCGTAGGATTGCAGTTCCAAAACCAATAACCTGTAGGCTTTACATAATAGTCTCCCCTAAGCATTCTATTATTATCCTTAATTGTCGGAGATTTCAGAAAGTAATGGTTCAGAAAAGAATCCGTTATTGGATTTTCAAAAATCATCCTTATGTTTTTCATCATGCAGACTCCGACCAGCTTGGTCAGCAATCCCAGATATTGATTTCTCTTCTTCTGCCTCTCAAGAATCTTATCAATCCTCTCTATATCCGACAATGCCCTATAATTATTGGCATTCAGAGACATCATATACTGTGACATCTGACAGAAGTAAATACAAGGGAAAAATGCCATAATAAGGTCTCCATCTTGCCCCCCCCGAATTTGGTCGAAGAGACTTGGCTTTCCATCATAAGCGTCCTCTATCGCTTGAAAGAGGTCTACTTGATGGTCGGTCTCTCCGAAGTTGTTTTGAATATCGTAATCCTCAGCCGGTATTCCTAACTTGATGAACTCATTCTTGAATGTTCCCGATTGTTCAAAGAAGCAATGCACTTTACCTTTTATTTCCATAACTCACTCATGATACCATTCGTAATTTAAAGTTCTTCCTTTCACTATCCCCTCAATCCCTTGTGCAATCTCCTCTACCTCTCTTGCCCCAAGATGCACCCTATGCGCCACCTCAATGGAAGTGGCGAAGGGAAGCACATCTCCGTTAGCTCTCTTCTCTGCGAGGATGGAGAGGATAGTTTGTTTAATCTTATCTTTCATCAGAATAATCTGCTTTGTTTCTCTGCGATTGCAGCGTTGATTCGTTTCTCTGCAATCTTGAAGTATTCCTCATTGAGTTCAATACCGATGAAATCTCTTTCCGTATTCACGCAGGCAACGCCCGTAGAGCCTGAACCCATAGTATTATCCAGCACAAGCCCCCCCGATTCGTATAAGTCTTGATAAGCCATTCCAAGAGTGCTACCGGCTTTTGGGTGGGGTGCGATTGGTCTTCGCTACAATGAATAGCCTTAATCTTGATGATAGACCTTGGATGCTTCTTGTCAGTGTAGGTGGGATTTATTCGCTTCACATTTCCATAACACTGATTCTTCTCGTTATGGTTTCCGTGTCCTTGCGGATGATTCGGCTCTCTGCCGTTCAAATCTTCCATTTGAGGATTATAAGTCGGCAAGGATTTATAAAAAACACAGAGGTCTTCGTGGTATCTTAAAGGCATCCTATTAGCATTAAGAAAACCTGTTGCTCTGCATTTATCCCAAACAAGATTATATCTCCACATCTTCGGATTAGACATCATAAGTTGAGCCGTAAACATACCTTGCGCGAAGAGAACGATTGCTCCGTTATCCTTGATTATGCGGTTGTATTGCTCCCACAACTTATCGAAAGGAATAAGTCTATCCCATTGAGCGTGTTTGTTCCCTTTGTTCAGTACTTCGTATGGCAAATCACAAAGAATCATATCAATGCTCTTGTCGGGAATGCTATTCATTTCGACAAGGCAATCTCCGTGAATCAGTTTCATTTATATTCCTCCAGTCTTTCCATACCCGTCAATTCTTCTCCTGCAAGCAATTTCCTTATGCAGTTAAGATTGCCAACAGTGTCTCTATCCAAACAGGTTGTCTTTGTATAAGAATTATGATAATTCGCATATCTTCGCAGAGTGTTTTCAATGCTTTTAAGGACATATTTCGGTACTTCTATCTTGTCTTTCATCTTTCTCTATCGGAAATTGTTTATCTATCCACTCATTCAAAGCAAGGATTTGCTCATGAGCCAGTCTCCACCTTACCGAGAAAGGACAGACTTGTATGCCTATCTTTTCGGGGAGGATAGTGTCGTGGATTTGTTGTTTCATGATAGTTCTATATCATCAAGACAACACCACGCTACTAAGTTATGATATTGGTTTTGCCATTTCCCTTTGTTATCAAACCACACATCGTGGTATATGCGTAAGCCTTCTGAATTATTGCATAACACAAGATAAACTCCGTATTTTGTCGGTGTACCAACCCTCCATTGAATCTTACCCTCGGCTGGTAAATCTTTTACTAACTTATTCATAACCTACCCCTCCACAAGTTCTGGATTATCGTAAATGTTTCCGATTTTCTTGAGTTTATACGAAGATTTCTCACAAGCAGTCTTAAAGTGCATCCAACAATGGGGTTCGTTAACTATATGACAAATAAAGCCGTTCTCGTACTTGACAATGAAGTTCTTTTTGTTCTTTGCTTTATCAAGAAAATCTAACGCAGTAATTTCAAGAACATCCCCCTCATAAATCTCCTTGCCGTTCTTGTCCTTGAGTCCCGTATACTGACCGATAGTTTTGAGGTCACACATTGCACCCGCAACCCTAAAGAAATGTGTATTCCCTGCCCATTCATACTTCTCATCTACATACATCTCAGTTTCTCTATCTATAACACAAAAGTCGTCAGCCACAAGTAACCCACTCCCACTGACCCACTCACCATTGTCAAGCCTTTTCGCTCTGAATTTTATTTCTTTCATTTCAAATACTCTTTACATTTGAACCCCCTGCGAGGCTCATAGTCCTTAAAATCACAAGAGGCATATATTTCTCTCCTCATAGCCCATCGTGCCATATCCTTCTGCCACTGCGGTATAATCTGATTGGGATTGCTGAAATCCCTATAAGGCTGTGCTACAATCCTCACTCTCTTGTTATCTCGGAAAGCAGACAATCTGGCATAGTCCTCATTGATGTCATCCCCGATCATCGTGTAGAGAAGATAGAATGCCGGATTCTTGCGATGCTTGTCAATCATCTGCATAGCCCTATTGCATTCCCCTATCTGCTTGGGAGTATCGCAACCGAATCGGATAACCGAAATCCACCTTACTTGTGCAAGCATCTTGCCTATATCCTCGGTCACAAGTCTTGCGTCAAGAGCCTGATTAAAGTCCACGCGATAACCATTCTTGATTATCTTCTCAATCTGCTCCAATCCGTAATCCGATGCAAGCACGTTGTTATCCATCAGTATAAGGTTCTTTCTACCTTCAATGGCAATTTCTTCCACAGCCATATAAGGTCTTTGCTTACCCTCCTTGATTGGAACGACACACCACTTGCACTTGTTAGGGCATCCTCTTGTAAGAAATCCGTAGGCGGTATCGGAAGGGACTCCGAGAAAGTCATAGTCCGGCTGTAATCGGTCTATCTCATTTGGCAGAGCCTTGTGGATGTCATAACCAGTACCGCCCCTTTCAATCTCATCTGCAACTATCGGATAGTCGTAGTCGGGAGTGAATGTGAAGACCTTGCTCATATAGACTTTATCAAAGCCCCCCCCAAATAAAGGATCAACCCACTCTACCGAATCTCCAATAGCCTTGTGATGCCTTGCTATCTTGCCAAGTGCGAGGTTGGGGAATGAGGTGTTATCCACATCCACAAGACCAATCCGGCTCATACCGCCACAAGATTACTGAAGAATGTCCCCTCGCTGACCTGCTTGCCAACCTCCTTCAACTCGGCAAGGTAAGCCTCATCAATCCAATACCTATGGTACAGCTCCCCTTCCACCTTCTCACTCTTGACCGGGTACTTCTCTCTGATAAATCGGATGAACCTTGTTCCATCGGTGGTGTTGCCAATCTGATTAGCCTCGAAAGGAGTAATCTTCCTTCCCTGGAGCATCGCATTCAGAATGCGCTTGCTCTTCTGCATTGTTGATTCTTTCATAACCCTAATAATCTATTGCGTTCTGCTTGTTGATAAAGAAGTGAATGCCGTGCGAACATTCATTCCATCGGTTTTCATCAAACGAATCAGGATATACCATCTCTCCGACCACATAAGTGACGGCTGGAGAATATGAGGCGTTCTTAATCTCCGAAACGGATTTATTGGTATCAAGATTCGTTATACCAAGAACCTTCGCCTTGTCGCATCTACACTTCTGAGAAGTAGCTGAACAACGTCTTGCATCTTCTGGAATTTCCAGCATGATAAGGCAGTTATTAACCTTCTTCCATCCTATGAATGCACCATCCGAAGGGCATGCATAAGGCACAAACGGGATATTAGTCGCTCCTTCAAGGCTCGCTCCTTCAAGGTTCGCTCTGTAAAGGTTCGCTCCTTCAAGGCTCGCTCCGTAAAGGTTCGCTCCTTCAAGGTTCGCTCTGTAAAGGTTCGCTCCTTCAAGGTTCGCTCCTTCAAGGCTCGCTCCGTAAAGGTTCGCTCCTTCAAGGTTCGCTCTGTAAAGGTTCGCTCCTTCAAGGTTCGCTCCTTCAAGGTTCGCTCTGTAAAGGTTCGCTCCTTCAAGGCTCGCTCCTTCAAGGCTCGCTCCCTGCTTTACGGCTTCTTCAAGAGTATCTTTGAGAGTATTATTCTCCTTCTCATACTCGAAGAGGACTTCTCCCCATATTGATTTGATCTGAATCTTTATCATAATAATTTATTCTTTTCCCGCCTCTCTGCCCTTGAGAGCATCAGGCGGATGGTTCTTGTTCTATTACCTACGTAGGCTTTGTAAGCCCTTTTGGTCAGTCCCTTGTCAATCTCCCAAAGGAGCAGCCGAAGCCTTGCGACTTCTGAATCAGAGAGTATCATCGGAAGGAAGGATTAGTGAACTTCAACGAATAGAACATCTCCCTGAATCTGTCCCTTACCCTCGCTCCGTACCTCTGCTCAATCTCATCCGCTCCGAGGTTGCTCGTCACGAAAAGGAAGCATCGCGTCTTGTAGGCTTCCTCAAAGAAGTCCGACATAACGGACATCTTGTTTCCGTAGACCATCACTTCTGCGGATTCCGTTCCGAGATCGTCAATGCAGATGATAGGCTCCTGATGGGGAAGATCGAAGACGCTGTGGTCGGAAAGGTGCCATGCAACCATCTTCGATGCCGAGGTGCTTAATATCCTTCTGCCCGATTCTCGGCAACACTTGTAGAATGCGGCCATCATCGTGGACTTTCCGTTTCCGCATCCGCCACCAAGGTAGATTCCTCTCTTGAAGGATGGAGTGGTAAGCCATATTGCAACCTTCTTGATATGCTCCAGGGTCTTGGTGTCTGCCTGAAAGACCTTGCCCTTCTCCTGCACAACTTCCTTGTAAGCCCGGAGCAGAGCCTTGAAGGCTACGATGGACTCGCAATCCCAAAGGGGTTTAGAAGTCAACGCTGATGTCGGTCGGGACATCTGCCCTACCTCGCCTTGAATAATCTGGTCTATTGTTTCCATTGCTGTTTGCTTGCTTTCGTAATATCTCTGCCTTTACTCGCAGGTAGTTGAGGAAATGTCTTTTGAAATCAGAGTAGTCGGAGTGCCTTGAAGAGTTGTGCTTCTGCTCCACCACGAACTCATCGAATATCTGCTGAACCTGCGGAATCGTCAGATGCGCAGACATTGCCGCATCCGCCCATAAACCTTCCTGCTGATACCGCTTGATGTACCCTTCCTCACTCGCAAGGACTCCGACCTTCAGATCGAAACTTGCCTCGCGTGCGTGTGCGTTATTGTCATCAATAACTATTTCTTCTTTAGGGATAAGAGTAGTAGGGGGTGTGGGGGAAGGAGAGGAAAGGGGCATTTCTTCTTTGTCAGAAACCAAAATAACCGCTTTGGTTTTTTTGGTTTTTCCTCTGCCACCATTCTGACCATTCCTGCGATAAACCTCCACTCTCTTCATCTCCTTATCCCTCTCCTGTTCAAGGGTGGGTAGAAGCATCCTAAACGCCACATTTTCAGCATCTTCCAAAGTTGGAATTTCTTCGTTTTGAAGAAAGGAAATCGCAGCCTTCAGAACTCTGAACTGCGACAATTCTGGAAGAAACCAAATTGGTTTTAGAATGCTCAAAATGATGTCAAATCTGTATGCCATAAACCGCTTTGGTTTTTTTGGTTATGTTTGGTTTTTCAACCCCATCAAATCCATTGTTTGTACCTGCTCATCTCCACCTCAATCGAAGCAAGGAACTGCTCTTCATTAGGAGAAGGAAGGTAGATTCCGGCAACCTGCGATGACCAGTCTCGCAATCGGTCTATACTCGTTGAAAATTCCTCTTGTGAGAGACTTGCAGAGCTTCGCAGATACTCGGTCTGTCCGAGCAGCTCATCGTCCTTAATCCGCACGAAAATGTCCTTGTTTGCAGTCCTCTTGTAGAAGACCTCCTTGACATATTCAAGGGTGTTCCCGGTCTCTATGGCAAGGTATCCGAGGATAAGGTGCAGATAGCGGTTTGACTGATTGCTCCTGATGGTCTTCTCCGAGAGTTCGACAATGCCCTGCTTCTTGAACAGGGCATTACATCGTCTCTTGAATCTCTCACGATCCAGGGGATTCTTCAAGTCGTAGAGCATGGTTAATCCTCCGCAAAAATCTTCTTGTCGGTAATCTTATCCCGATTTGCTTCCAACCATTCGATGAATGACTCGCAAATGCCCTTCAGAGCCTTTGAACTTGCCTCGTGGGAGTAAGTGTATGCTTCCTTGTACATCTCGCCTGAAATCGGCTTGTTTTTAAGTTCTCGCCACTTTACGACGGTGAACTCAAATTCCGTTACCTCCTGCATCTCTCCGCTCTCTATGAGGCAGTAAGGATAGAGATGTCTCTGCCAATACTTCTCATAGTTTCCGAAGGTGTAGTTCTTCGTGGTCTTGAGGTCGTGAATCTTGTTGGTATTGATGTAGTCCACATGACCATACAGCTCCACATCTCCGTAGATAGTCGGAAGGATAGCCGAACAGGTGTACTGCGGTATACATCCCTTGAAGTATTGTGCCATTTCTCGGCACAAGGTTTCTTGGTAGTGGAAATCCCAACCATTGTATCTTACACCGATGAAAGGATATGCGGTGGCATTGTATCGTAACTCTCCGCTGGTAGGTTCTTGCTTGCAAGAGTCATCCTTTTCAATCTGCACATCCACCCTTATCTCCATGTCCTCCCTCTCGCAAGGATGGTTCTCTATGATGCAGTCAATGACTTCGTTGAATGCCGTTCCTTTGTCAGCCGCCTCGGATGGATCGTGTGGCACTCGGTTGATGCAGTCAAGCAGTTCCTGCTCCAGCTGTGCCGACATCTCTTCGGGAGACAGCTTGTAATCTCCTTCCGAATCCTTGTTCCAAAATTCCTCGGCAACCAAATCGCTGTCGAGGAATTTCTGGAACTTGTCTAAAACAGAAGGATAGATTCGGTACTTAGGCGTTGACATAAGCCTTAGTGAGTTTGTCGTACTTGCATCCCAGTTCGGTAGCCTTCTTGTTGAGAAGTCTTCCGGCAATCAGCTTGCTGTTGTAGATATGCTCTACATTGCCAAGTTTGGCAACCACCTCGTTCAAGGTCTCGGCATCCGTACACTCTGCGACCATTCCTTCAATCACTTCCATCAGCTCCGCATATTCTGCGGTCTTCTGCTGCTTGGCAACCTGATACTGATTGTATCTGTCAACCACCAAAGAGAAGTAGTTGTTTGTTCCTACTGCCTCTCCCTTGTCATCTACCACGATAGGGATTGCTTCCACTTCAGGAAGTGAGCATGTGTTCTTCGCATAGTATGCCTCGGTAGGGTTGAATGCGATTGTCCTCTGCTTTCCGATTGCCCTCATGTAGCCCACAAGGTCAAGTTCCTTGATGAGGTCTGCTGCGGATGAACCGCCGATCTCAGGGCGTTTCACCCATTCCTCGCCTCTCTTCTCCTCCTTCTCATGTGCCACGAAGATTACGTTCTTTCCCATGATGGAAAGTCGGTTGATGAAGTCTACGAACATCTGCTTTCTGACTCCGTACCCCTGGAGTGAAAGAGAGCCGTCAAACTTCTTCATCTTCGGATTGTTCTTGATGATGTATGCCGACATGTAGTCAAGCATCTTTCCTGCCGTGTCAATGACGATTGTCTGAATTTCCGGCATTTCCTTCTCAATCTCTTCGATTGCGGCATTGGTGTCTTCCCAAGAAGTAGGCTGAAGCGTAGGCACCTGATGAGCACCGTTGATTCTTTGCACGCCTCCGTCATAGTCGAAAAGGACTGGGTTAGGTGCTGAACATGCGATTGTGGTCTTGCCAATTCCCGGCTCACCATAGACGAGGACACTGATTGTGCCCTTTGGAGCGATTTCGCTCGGTTTCTTAATAAGTCCCATATGAATTTGTATTAAATGAATTGTCAAAGAAAAACCCTCCCCGATTTGACCAAAGGGAGGGCATCGCATTAGATTTGAGACTACCCTAGCAGCCGGGCACATATGGGCAATCTCGAAGAACTCTTCCGGCTGTAACCTAAACTCTTAACCTATGAAAAAACTATTGTAATAAAGACGCTTCACAGCGTTTGGCGGTCAGTCGGGGTAATCCTCCCCGCAAAGCGTTCCTATTTTATCTGGGCGTACATGGTGCTGACGGCAATAATACTGCGAGAATTTCAGATCGTACACCATGCGGACTTGCATTCACCTCGGGCTTATTATTATCCGAGGACTTTCTGACCTTGCGGCTTTCTCAGGGCCTAAGATTTCGGCTCGGTGGCCAAATTTCAGAGTATTCTCCATAGGAGGTAATCACTATAAAATAACCGAGCCTTTAGTTGGGGAGCACCCTACCCCGTATTAAAACCTTATTATTGATTTGACAATGGGTGCTTTGGCAAGCACGACCGGGTATCAGCCGACCATGCCCGGACTCCGAGGGTTCTCTGAACTTTCACCGCTATCCAGCAGGTGTCGGAGTCAACAACTAATCAAATAACACTAAACTATGAAAAACACCTTATCCGGCGGTTATTTTTCTTTCTTGCCTACCAAGCCATCCGGGATTATAGCCGACATGAACAGGGCTTCTTTTGCAAATTCTTTCAGACCATCATTCGTTTTAAATGAGGTAGAAAGGGTGGCAATGAGGTCTATGCCCCTTCCTTTGATAAATGTGATTGCGTTAGCATCTCCCTCTTCGCTGTTAGGGTTGGAAGCCAAAATGATTATGCCCCCCCCCATTTGTTACATCTGCATTCTTCGCAAGCTCCTCAGCAAGCAACTGAATTTTTCCAAAATAATTTTTCATGATATTATAAATTAAAGTGTATGTTTTGCCGCCTAGAGAGGAATCGAACCCCCATGACACCCTACCGACATAAGGCGCAAAATCGGTCTGATGTGGTTTTACCATTAAACTACTAGGTGAGTTGTGGGGAGCGAACGGACTCCCCCGTGTATAACCAACCAAAATCTATGACTAACAAAAAGCACCTGCATCCGTTCCTACAGTATGTTTGGGGCGGCTGCTACCCCGTTTAACATGTCTCACGAAACAAATAAGAATTTATATTGTGCAGCCGATTGTTTCAATAATCTTCTGGTATCTCGCCCTCTCCGTGACAAGTAGGGCACTCCTCCCTCGGTATCCTGCATAGGAACTCTCCCTTTTCCACTGCATCATCCTCGTCCTTCGGATAGCTGTAATACATGTTCGCAGAAACCTCCACAACTCCTCTGGTCTTGATGTTAAACAGCCTGTACGGTGTCAATCCTGTTCCCTTGCAGTCGGGGCAAATCATCATCCTTACACCCTCTCCGCAACACGGGCAGTTGTAGTCACTGTATCCTGCACAAACCGAACAGCTCATCACACCCTCCTCCTTGCATCCCAGCAAGCATATGCTATGAATCCCATGGCGGCACTAGCAGATGCTGTAAAAAGGTCTTTTTCGATGATTGACATCACTAGGCAAGATATTGACAACAAGCCGAAGATACCTGCCATAATGGTCATAAAAAGGCTAGCTGCGAAGCTCATGACCTTCATAAAGGTCTTGGATACCATTGATTCCATATCAGATTATTTGAGTGTTGTAAAACTTGATGATGTCCGCTCCTTTGTATCTATGATAGTAGGAGTTTTTATCAAGGCAGAATTTCAGTCCTCTCTTTTCATAAGAGGTTATCGTTGGTCTTGTGACTCCCAGTAGCTTGGCTACCTCGTTGCGACCATATCGCTCATTCGGCTTGCATCCGTTGTTTATTGGATTCTGCATCGCTGACTCTCCTTATCTTTGTGATTGTGACATCACGACCCTTGACTGACGAAATATATGAATACGGTGTGTCGTAACCGTTCTCTCGGAGACATGTAGTCTTGAGAGAGCAGTAATCCATAGGATCGAACTTTGCAGGAAGTATATTGACTCCCTCATCCAGTGAACGAATGAGCTTCGTCCACGCCTTTTCTCTAATCAACGTCCTTGCTGACAATGCCATTTCTTTAAAAGATTAAAGGGGCAACCTCTCGGCTACCCCATTCGTAAAACAATAAACTATTACGGTATCCCACTCTGCATTTATGCGAGGGTTGTGACTGCCACAAGCCGCATTGCGACTTTCAACGAATAATCGTTGGCCTGCATTAGGATATTATAAATAAAAGGGAGGACACTTCTGAAGCATCCTCCCGTATCAATCGTTTGTAGTTTTCTCGTTCGCATTCGTTTTCCCTATACCGTTAGTCATACCTTATCGACGGACTGAATGTTCGCACCATTCAGCAGGACTACAGAGCATTGTTACATCAATGTTGTTGAGTGGCACGGGGACGAACCTGCGTTTGGTCACTACCCTGTCGTGGATTAGCCGCCACAAGACACTATCGGTTCTGATGAACCTCGGCTCGGAGAAGTCTCCGACAAAGAACTTTTTTGTTACATTTTGTAAACTTTTCGGTAACATTGTTTGCATTTTTGAAATCCATCCCCTATCTTTGAAGTCCAAATCCCAGACTTCCACATCGTGACCTGTACCGCAAACACAGGGGTGGGGTTCATTTGTAACATTGTTTCCGAGTGCAAATATAAGCACTTTGCTAATATCGTGCAAATATTTTGCTGATATTTTTTAAGAAATTTTTAGTGCCATTATGAAAAACATTGATTTAAAGGCATTTAGAAAAGCAAATAATATTTCTCAAGTCGAACTTGCGGAATATTTGGGCGTAGGGCAGTCCTTTATATCCCAAATGGAGAAAGGAATAAGACCTATTCCACAAGAATATATTAGCATAATATCAGCAAACCAAAAATGGGATTGCTCAATGATTCAAGATAGCACTCTCTCTGGTCTTGATTTTATTAGTTCAAGGTATCAAAAAGAGATTAGTACGGAGCAGTTACGCTCGGCTGTGGAGAAAGCCCTGAACCCAGAGGAGAAATTCCTTATAGGCTACCTTGAAAGAAAGGTAAGCAATCAGGAGATACTGATAAGAGAGCTTTACCAGCAAATAGGGATGCTTGAAGCAAAACTTGACCTTGCTAGAAAAGGGGAGATTGCAAGCGGTGCTGCTGGTTCTTTGTCTGCCGATGCCGTCTGAGACACCCATAGCAGAAATATAAGCTGTTTTCATAACCTCTAAATAGGCTGTGAACGAAACATACTAATAAGTGTGCCAAACTCAAGTTTTAGAAAATATTTTTTATAAAACATTATCAAATATGAAACGCCTGACAGTATTGACGATCTCTTTTGCTCTGATGTGTATAACATCATATGCACAAATAAGGGTAGTTGACATCCAAAGAGACGCAGACACCCTTATGTTTGAGTTTTCATCTGGAATAGAACTAAATCGCATTTATAAAAATCAATATGGCTATTTTATGAGAGAAGAATCGGATAATATGTTCGATCCATACCAAAAATTTTATATAGGCCAAGATAAAGAAGAATGTATTAAATCCGCAGAGCGATTTAAAGAACTATTTAACGAAGATGTCCAGACTAAAGCAAGAGTTATTGACGCGATGGGAAAAGAGTTTTATGTAGTGACAGATTATGGAATCGGAGGTACGCGCAGAAAAAAGATAAAGCAGAAAAGTAACTTTGTTAGATTAACTAGCGAAGATATGTCGGGAAGCATATACATACGAAAAAAGTCTATAGAAGAATTAATCGAAGTCTTATCTAAACAGCCATGACCGAACCTGAAAGAATAGAATTTCTCATCAAAGTACTAGAAAGCGGAAGCGGACAAAAGTTCGCTGAAAGGATCGGAATGTCTAGTGCTGCCATCAGCAGAATAAGGAATGGAGGCTACGGCATAAGACGGAAGATTGATGCCATAATTCGAGCCTATCCATCGGTCAATAGAGACTGGCTAGAGACTGGAGAAGGATACCCGGGAGACCTGACCATTGACCTTGTGAAAGCACATTACGAAAGAAGAATCAAGCAGAGCGAGAGAGTCATTGACACCCTCATAAGGAGAATCGAAGAGCTAGAAAGGCAAATAGAACAAAATTAATTGGTGCAAAATCGGTGCAAACGACAAAATATAAACTATAAAACATTAATCTACAGCTACTTGCGATAGGCTAGATTTACCTGTTAATCAGAGGGTCCTTGGTTCAAGTCCAAGTTCGGGAGCAAACTCAAAGCCTATTGAAAATCAAGCACTTACGCGGTTTCAATAGGCTTTTTTCATGCTCTTTACCGCCAAAAACAACTCCTTTCAGGGTGAAAAAAGTGTAAAGTTCTGGTAAAAATAGGTAAGAAATCGGTGCAATTTTGCACCATTTTTGAAAATCGGTGCAAAATCGGTGCAAAATTGGTGCAAAAAATCGCAAGGCTGACTAAACTACAAAAGTTATGGCAAAGTTATTTTTCTACCACGACACTAGGTCGGGAAAGGGAGAGTTCCCTGTAAAGATTAGGATTCAGCACAACAAAGAAAAGGCGTACATCAATACTGGTGTAAAGATAGCACCTGAGTGTTGGTGTGATGAAGACGGGGTGGTTATCGGTCATCCTAAATCAAAATCCTTGAATGCTCTGCTTGGGTCAAAGATGCAGTCGGCAGAAGCAATCATCAAAGACCTTGAGATCACAGGAAAGATTCAGAAGTATGATGTTAAGCAGCTGCGAGAAATTATCGAAAATGGTGGAGAGATTGAAGTTGAAGACTCAGGATGTAACTTCAAAGAGTTTTATCTGCTATGCATCTCTAACAAGAAGAAGGCATCTACAAAGAGCAGCTATCAGCAAGCTCTGAATAATCTTGAAAGGTTTGATCCAGCCTTACACGAAAGAACCTTCGAAGATATAGACCTTGCCTATCTTCAGAGACTGGACAAGTGGTTTGAAGAAAGAGAAGTGACAGTCAATTCAAGAGCTGTATATTATAGGAACATCAAGTCGGTGTTCAACGATGCGATAAATGCAGAGTTTACTCAGGCCTATCCGTTCAGAAAATTCAAGATCAAGAAGACTCCGACCAAGAAAAAGAATCTCTCGATCGAGGAATTAAGGTTGCTGAAAGATTATCCTATTAAAGATGAGTTTCAGCAGAAGTATAGAGATATGTTCATACTGATGTTCTACCTCAGGGGAATCAATGCGGCAGACCTTTTCAGACTGAAAGAATCCGACATAAGGTTAGGCAGGCTCAATTATATAAGGGCAAAGACTGGCAAGCCTTATTCCGTCAAAATAGAACCTGAAGCTGCAAAGATTATGAAACGATACAAAGGTGTGGACTACCTTATAGATGTGTGTGATGGGGCGCAGACACAGGCGGAGATTGATGTGAAGTATAAGGGCTTCCTGAAAAGAATGGGAAGAGGTCTGAAGAAGATAGGAACTTACAAGATCGTGGGAAGAGGAGGGAAAAGGGAGTTAAGCCCAATATTGCCGTTTATCAGTCAGTATTGGTGCAGGCACACATCTGCTACCCTTATGGATCGGTTGGGCTATTCAAACGAGGTCATCGCATCCTCTCTTGGACATGAGTATGGAAACAAGACTACCAACATATATATAGAATATAATGAGGACAAGGTAGACAAGGCAAATAGGGCGTTGATAGACTATGTAAATGAGAAATGATATGGATATCCGTTTAAACGAGAAAGTGGCTGAAATGGTCAAGGAATTGGCTGATTCGCAAGGAATCACTACCGATGAGGTGGTTGAGAAGATTATTGAATGGTACTTCGAGGATTGCACAAAAGAAAAATAGTATTACCTTTGCACCGAAGAATTTTTTGTTACTTGAAGGGTGGCACTCCGCTATGGAATGTCACCCTTCTTTCGCAGTTACGGCACTGCGACTGCCAGCCAACCGTTCAGAGAGCGGTATGGTGCAAAGATACTATTCTTTAGGGAAGTTGCAATAACCCAACACATGCCTTCCTTCTCCTAACACGTCTCCCATCACATAGTATGTTTCCTTCCAGTTCCTTCCAAGCCTATCCGAGTCATCACCCGCAAACTGCGTTGAAAAATTGTAATATAATCCGGGCATATTCAAATCCTCACAATGCTTTGTTATAATAGCCTCGATGTCGGCAAAACTATTCACTCTTTTGCGGGTTGCTATGGATTCTTTCAATCCACCCCTATGCCATCTGAAAAACTTTATCATATATCTATCTTTAATCGTTCGACTCGCTCGTCCGCTTCTTTCGTTCGCGCTTCCTTCGTTCGCCCTCCCTTGTAAACTTCCGTTCGTTCTTGCCCGACTCCTCACACTTCATGAACTGCCCCGGCTTGTGACCTATCTTCTCCTCTAGAAAAAATTGTGCCATTCCGTTCAGTTCTGCCTGCTGAAGTTCGGGATTGTTGCATGGCTCCAGGGATGTGAACATCGTAAGGAAGATTGAATACCCCTTGACCTTCGCTATCGGGTATCTCCCCTGCACCATGTCTTCCATCCTCTCCTGCGCCCTCTCATCATCCCTATGGTAGTCGAATACAGAAGCGATGATGTAAGGTCGTTCAAGGGATATGACCTTCAGTCCCGGCATCTCGCTGTTGGCGATCATTGCGTATTTTGGTAACTCTCTCATTACTGAAAAAACTTTAATGCTTTATTACTTAATTCTACTTTAGTCGGTACTATATAACGTATCGTCATGGAGACATCCGTATGACCCATCAGCTGTTTGATGTCCATCAGGGGAACTCCCAGGATTGAGAGGTTTGTGGCGAAGGAAATTCTGGCAGTATGTGAACTGCAATACTGCCACTTCTCCCCTTTCAAGGTTTCTCCTGCCTTATAGATGGTCACTCGTTCGGTTATTCCGGCTCTCTTAACCATACGACGAAGAGCTTTGTTGTATCCCATGAGGGTAATAGTGCAGTCGTTCGCCTGAATCCTCCTGATTCGTTCGGCTATCCCTTCCTTCATCGGCACTACCGCATGGATGCCTGTTTTGACTGATACATAAGAGATCGAACCGTTCACCATGTTTTCCTCGGTGATCAGTCTTGCATCCGAAATTCTCATCCCGGTAAATGCTCCGATAAGGAACTCGTCCAGTACTAACTGCTCCTGGGGTGACTTCACCTCTACTCGTTCAAGTCGTTCAAGTTCCTTCATCGTCAGGAAGGTCTTCAGAGGTTTCTTGGACGATACCTTCAGGATGGATGCGTAGTCCTTGCAGAAGTCCACATCATCCTCGTATCGTCTTAAAACAGCCTTGAATACGGCAAAATAAGTCCTTGCAGAGGATTGTGCCACTTGTTCGGTCACATAGTCCCTGAAGTCGTTCAGATTGGCTTTTGTGAGGTCTTCCCAGTCGTTCAGTCCGCATGCTGTCAGATACTTCATGAGAGCCGGTGCCTGCTGTCCGGCTTTGGCCTGTATTGCGTCGTGTAGAGTTCTCATAGTGCAGCCTGTTTAAGTTCCTCGTTCATTCTTGCTGTGAATCTCTTTATATACTCATCATAGGATTTACTCCATTCCTTTTTGTTCTCAAAAACATACAGGCGGATTTTATCCGGCTCGGTCTTATTAGATCGTGCAAACTGCATTATACAGCATGTCAAATCGTTCATGCACGGACGCGAGAAGTACCAAGCATATTTGGTTGAATCGTTCGGCTGGGTTGTGTCAACAATGACAAAGTAAGTGTGTTTCATACTCGTTCGCCCCTATTGTCCCATTGGGGTTCGGTTTTAATTATTAGATGTTTCAAAGCCACAAAATCGTTCAGTCGTTCGCCTTACTCGTTCGGGTAGGTCGTTCGGCCTACCTTGCCTATAGGGGTCTATAGGGGTCGAAGCTGTCGAGGGTCGAAGGGTGAACCCCTGGAAGTGTTCCGGGTTTATTCCGTCACCCTCTCAGGATCACAGCCGGGCACACATTCGCCCAGAACCCAAACAGCCCCCAGGATCACGGAAGCAAACAAGAGACCAACGGCAACAGCCGGAAGGATCACAGCCGACAGGATCAGAATAGCAGCCGACAGGCCGCACACGTTAGAAGGATTCATTTTTAATATAAATTTAAGAATTTGAACCCCTCCGGGGAATCGAACCCCGGAGAACTCCGAGAGGGGCGAGGAATTAGCACCAGCGGCGCAAATATTCACGGATCACGGAAGTAAAAGCCGAACCGCTCAGGCTGTTTGTAAAGTGTAAGCCGTTACCGTAGTTGACTAAATAAAAGCATTGAAACAAAGAGAAATCACCGCGACCAGCTGCAAGGGCTTCGACCATATCAGCCCGGCGGGCCTTACTGGCTACACAATAAGCCGCGAACATTTCCGAGACTTCGAGGCGGGCGCGATCAGATAAAACGACATTACACCAGCCGCGACCGTTAGACAGATACACGCGACCCCTGAAAAGGTTTTCCGCTGTAAGTTGACCAGAGGCGGCGCGATACAGGCCGCGCAAAGTGTTATATTTGTATGTTCTCATGATGTTAGGATTTTAGAATGAAACAAGGAAAGAAAGCAAGCCCGGACGAATCCGGGCGGGTGTAATAATTACGACAGCTTGCCGAGGTTCTCAGCGATCAGGCGCCAAGCCTGTGACAATGCGCGGTTCTCGATCTCGATCGCGTCAATATCGGAACGGCCGGAGCGGTTCAGGCGGCGAAGCTCCGAAGCTGTGCAAAGTCTTTCAAGGATTGCGGAGGTATAAACCAGACCACAACCACCAGCGGCATAATTTGACCAACAGCCGGCACCATTGAGGGCGACCTCTTCAGAGATTGCGAGGTATTCGCCGTAATTATTCATTTCGTAGTTGCTCATTTCCTCGATATTATCCAGGAGATCGAGAGCATAAGCGCGGACACCGCGAGACCATGCAGAACGGGCAGAAGATGAAGAAACAAGGCCGCGAAGGGTTGAAAGGTTTGCAGGAGTTGCAACAATAATAGATTTTTTCATAACTAAATAATATTTAAGTGTTAAACATTCAATTTATTTAGTTACCTTTGCGACCGTCTGAAATCTCAAAACAGACCCCGCAAAAGTAACGTTTTGCATCCACCCAGATAGCTGCAACTATCTGGGTTTTTGCTTTCAACAGTTCCAAGAACTTGCAGCCAGAGCATAACCGCTGTAACTGCATTACAAATATAAGCATTTTATTTTAAATATATACTATTTAATACATTTATTTTCAATCACTTACACCCCTAAATTACTACAATATCAAAATTTATCATTACTGCATAATGTAAACTAAACCACAAGACGAAATAAAAAACTTTTTGATCCCAGAAGCCAAAACAACACAAAGCCCCTGAAAAGGCCTGAAAATTGATAAACAAACGAACGATAAATTTTATGTATATTTGTGCCATCATTTGGCACAATAAACAAGTTTAGGTATGATCAAGGATTTAACCAAAGCGCAACAAGCTGCAATATATTTTCATGTAGTTGCAGGCTGTAATGAATGGGCTGAACTATTCCAGATCGCAGAAGGAAAAGAAAGGTACAACAAGCTGAAAGACAGCGCAAAAGGCCAGACAGTAAGCAGATGGAAAAACAGCGACCCAATACAGCAAGGAATAGCAGACCTGAAATATAGGCTGAAGATCCAGGAAGAGGAAAAAGAACGGAATTTAATTGAACGACTGAAAAGTGAAGCGAATCAGGAAGGAAAGGAAAACAGCATAAACGATAAAACCAATTTCTTAGACCGTGACGAGTTTCTAGCGTTCCTGAATACCAGGGCTAACGAGATTACAGACGATAAACTAAGAAACGACATTTTAAAAATGTTGTCTGATAACCTTCGTTACAAGGATACAGAACGGGACGAAAACAACGAAATACAGCGATTTTATACGCCGGTGACTTGTCAAGAATGCGCAGTTTATCAAAAATGCAAGGGTTGCAACCTTCCAAGCTGTCCGAAAGTATAAAAGTAGTTTACATTATATGTAATAATGTAAAGAAAACCCGAGAACGATAGACCCCCGTAGGGGGGGGTATTTAGCTGGTTCTAGAACGGGCACACGATTCCCAGAAATTTATTTTTATTTTTTATTTTTTGCTCCTGTATTCACGGGAGCTTATTTCATTGATTATCAGCAAGTTAACACTATTTACGGGAGCATTCTTGCACCATTTTAGGAAACAAAACATGAGATAACTAATTGATTATCAGTGTTGCGGGAGCATTTGTATCAATTTTTCTTAAAAGTATTTTGCAGAAAAAATATAGAAAATAGTTTATGAAAAAATGGTGCAAATGGTACGGTCGAATTGATTGACAGTAAGTTATCCTCTATTTTGTTACCGAAAATGGTACGTAAAATGGTGCGATAATGGTGCGAAACAGGCAATTTATTGCTCTGCTGTTGCCTATTGGGGAAGAATGGCATTGTGTTTGGAAGGTTTATTTTTGTAAAGTTTTGTTTTACATTAATTTACTTTTTATTAGTTTTGCAGAGTTATGGGAAGGAAGAATATGTCACCATCTGAACGGAGCATAGTTGAGAAGACGACTTATGCTATAGGGTCTGTCACCTTGGTAGGTGATGTGTATGTCCGTTGTATTGAGCGTCCTCATTTGGATTGCACGCAGGATTGTTGCAAGGGCTGTTACTTTTCTCAGGAGTACAAGCCATGTCCACCGAGTCAGTGTTCTAGTTTCGGTAGGACTGATGGAAAGAATGTATGGTTCATTAAGGTAGATAATCATGAAGACGTTAAGGATTGTTAATTCTCGGAATGAGAGTGTCTATGTGGAGCGGTTGTTCTTCCGCAGGTGGTGGGTTCGTGTATCTCCGAAGTGGGGTACGAACATTCAGGCGTACAACTGGGTACGCGGCAAGAGGAATGTGAATCTGATTAAGAAGAAGTAGCCCTTGGCAGAATGCATCGACATACTGAAGTCTGAGTTTGCAGAGTTGCTGTCATCCGATCGTGAGAGGTTGGATGACATTACTCATGTGCGTGCATCGCAGCAGAGGATAGACTCCTATACTCTCTTGTTGAGGGATGTGCTGGCGAAGTCTTCGCTTTGCTATCTCAACGGAGAGTTGTCCTTCTTCGATGGCAGGAGCTATGTGATAGTGTCCTGCAAGGATGTTGCGGATGTTATGGGCAATCTTCTCATTGAGAATGGTGTGAGTCCTTCCGATGTCCGTAGGATTGGAGATATGCCCTTCCTTGTATTGTCTGAAAGGAAGCATAGGATAGACCATAGCAAGGTATGCTTTGAGAACTGTGTACTTGACATGCAGAGTGGGAATGTGCTGGGTTTTGGCACAAGCATCCATACCGACTATGTTAGACCTTTCTCTTATTTTGAGGATGCCAAGTGTCCCACATGGGAGCGGTTCTTGAGTGAGGTCTTGCCGGACGAGGATGAGCAGGCTTGCCTTCAGGAGTTCTTCGGCATGTGCTTCCTTGATAGGGACAGATACTCGGTGGAGAAGTTTGCGATGTTCATAGGCTCTGGAAGCAATGGCAAGTCAGTCGTCTTTGATGTGATAAAGAGTGTGATAGGCAAGCAGTATGTATCTTTCTTAGACCCTACCCAGCTCATGGATGCGAAGAACCTCATAGATGTGGACGGAAAGAGACTGAACTTTGCACCGGACATCAGAAAGGGTGCTTCCTTTGACTCTGCCTTGAAGGCTCTCTCTAGCGGTCAGGAGGTGACTGGATGGGAGATGTACAAGGGTGGCAAGGTCATCAAGTGTCCTCCGCTCGTATTCGCCATGAACGAACTTCCGAGGTTTAGGGATGTGACTGGTGCTTTCTTCCGTAGGATTCTGCTGTTTTCCTTCGATGTGACTATCCCCGAAGAAAGACAGGACAAGAGCCTTGCTGCAAGGATCGTGAGGAACGAGAGTGCCGGAGTCTTCCGTTGGATGATGGAAGGGTTGTGGAGGATGCAGGAGAGACTCAGAGAAGGCAAGAGGGAGTTTACCTATTGTCAGAAGATGGCTGATAATTTAGAGTTGCTGAAGAAGAGAGTGCGGAATGAGGAGAGTCCGGTGCTTCAGTATCTGGACAATGCCGGATGGAGTGTAGAGCCGATTTGGATGGGTCAGGAGCCGGAGAAGGTAAGGGCTAACGACTTGTTTGCCGCTATGCAGGGCAGAGTGAGCATGAATGCGATTGCAAGGGAACTTACTTCTCTGCATGTGAAGAAGGTAAGAGCATCGAGTGTGACGTATTACTTATATAGAAAAGACTGACAACATTAATATTGAGATATTATGAAAGTAGTAATCAACATTGACAACGATATTTTCGTTGCATACACCTCTCTTCTGGGAATCAAAGGAGAAGGAAAGGAAAAGGTAAAGGCATTCCTTGCTGAAAACGAAGCGGTAGAAGTTGAACCTTCAGATATTGGAGATAACAAAGCCGAGCAAGCAATAAACCTCACTTGCATATCTCTTGTGCTATCTAAAATGAAAGATAATGAGAATAACTAAAGACGGAAAACTGAAGCTCTCCAAGGATGAGAGGCAGATAGGCAATTTCATATGGAAGAATGAGCCTGAACACATCAAGATTTGCGATATCAACTCTCAGGTGACTCATAGGGTATCTAAGAGCCTTAACATCGGCAGAATGCTTGAGATGGCTCTCAAGGAGAAGAAAGAGCAGTATCTAGCCAACTATGCGGCTATGACTTGGCTGTTTTCCAACATTGTGACTGATGAGCAGTTCTTCCTTGACATTGACAAGGCTTGTGTAGACTGCGTGAATAGGCACAAGGAGTTCTACGGCATCAAGGAGGACATCACGCCTGAGAGAGATAAGGAGATACTCCAGGAGGCACAGGAGACATATGAAGCTATTGAGGAGCTGAAAAATGAAGAGTAATGAGGATTCTATTTTGCGAACACGATGACTATTTCACTCTATTGCCGAGCATTAGTTTTGGCAGAGGTTGGGTTGTCATAGATTGGATGTTCAATTGCATAGAATTTCAGAGATATGCAATGCCGTGAGGCACATCTTTCTTGTCATATAATAACTAGTTCTTGAAATCATTGAGCCACCCCATCAGGAGTGGCTCTTTTAGATGATTACGAAGATTGCAATTTGGCTTCAAGTCCTTTCAATATGCTATCTAGATAAGGCTTGCAGTCTGCCACAAGTTCCGCACAAGTGTCCTTTGTCACATCTGGCAACTGCACATTCGCGGTGATGAAGTTGTAGATCTTCTGTGCCTTCTTAGTGTCGACAGAGCAAGTTCTGCTCTTTTCGTTGAAGGAAGTGCATAACTGGATTGCATACGCCACGGCTGAAGCCTTTGAATTGATTTGCGGGCCGATAGCACCGCCTACGCCTAATAAACCACTCATCATACTAACTAACTTTAATGATTAACGGCTCTACTATTTCAAAGGGTATGCCAAAACCACAGGGCAGGAAACATATCTATGATGCTCCTGCCCCGAAACCGTTTCCAACTGTGGATAGGTAATTATTGTGAGAAGATAGGCTCACTCCAACAGCAACATCTATTGTGTTGCGGAAGCCTTATGTCATTTAGCGGAATCACGAATCCGCAGTTTGAATCGCAATGCGGACAATCGTAGGAACTGCCACGATGAATGATGTAGCCTATCGCCCCGGTCTTTCCATAATGAAGCAGTCTTCCATATTGGAATGCCTCATTTATGGCATATCTCTCAATCTCCGTTAGTGCCGAGAGGACATCTCTCTGATTGCCTTTCCCATAGCTGTAGCCTCTGCTTCGGATCGCTGTTGAAAGGTATCCTGCATTGAATGCTTCCTGCCATAAAGGAGAAGCGAAAGGGTTGTCAATATGTGACAAAATCTGATTCGTAAGCTCATGTTCCTTGATATTGTTAACCATTCCTATTGCTACCCATCCCTCAAGAAAATACCTCAAGGTTGAGCAATGCTTATCCAATCTTTGTACCAGATCCTCTTCCCCTATTTGTCTGCGGATATAGAGAAGAATAGCATCTTCATCATCCTCTTCCTCTGCGTATTTAATGGCTGTTTTAGCCCTTGATTCTATATCATCGAGTATCGCATCGGAAAGAGCAATAAGTCTTGAATTTACCCTATCAGAGAGGTCGGAGACATCGAATGTAAAGGTCTTTCCGAGATAGGCAAAAGCCATACACTCCCTAATGATTTCGGGAATGTACAGTCGGAGTTCTCTTTCGACATCTCCTTTGGCTTTCGCCATCTCTTCTATGACTCTATCCATTATTCAGTAGGTTGTGCTGCTGCTTTGACTCTTGCCATATTGACCACATTGTTAGTCGATGTGCCTTGATTTGGCACATTGCCTATCAGTTTCTCCCTCTCTTCTTCCGTCAGTCGGTCGTATTCGGAAATCACACCATATCCGAGGTCATAGAGCATTTCTGATGCAGACCTTCTGGAGAGGGCGTTGATTGCTACTGACTGAACGATATTGCTTACCACCTCGGTCTCTGACATGAAGACATAAGGGAATATCTCTGCTTTTATCTTGAGAGTATTGAAGTCACTTGCTCTCTCGCTTTCTATTCCGTATCCGTACTTGAAGAGTTCCACGACATCATTGAGGAATGGTTGGAAATGGAGTGCATCATCCTGTGCTTTCTGATAAGAGTCCATCATCATCATACGGATGGTAGGAGATGAAAGGTCTGATCCTGACTTGATTTCAGGAGTCTCAGATGCGAAGGAGTTTCGCATGATAGACTTCTCAAGGATATTAAGCTGAAGCTCGAATGACTTTGAAGAGTCGGCAGGCTCAAGGAATCCCACCTTGGCATTAGGCTCTGCCGAGTTGATCATAGAAGGAGTGCCATCGACATTTGTCTGAAGTTCTATTTCTCCACCGAGAGCATAGAGGATTCTGAGGGCATAAGCCTGATTGTTTTCCGCAAGCTGTGAAATGGTCAGCTCATAGAGATCGATAGCGTCCTGAGAGTTTGCCCAGAAAGGTTCTCCATAGCGGTCATATGCAATCGGAATGCGGTCGAAATTGTGAGGAACTGGAGCAATGTCTACTACCCATCCTTCAAGTCCGAGAACGCCCATAAACTTGTTGACTATTCCCTTGACTCCTTTCTTGTCTTGTCTATATCTCATATAGACCTTGTCATCGTAGACATCAAGGTATCTTACGCTCTCCTTGTCTTTACCATCACGAACGGAGTACATTCTTCCGAACAATGCCAATTTTCCTGTCTTCGGGTCATAATGAGGGTAAAGCACATCTCCATTCTCATATGAGAACACTCTCCATCCTATCTTTCCCTTATCCATATAGAAACATACGGCACAGTCACCAGTCTTTCCGTCTGCCTTGAATGCCTGATAGAGACATGTCTCCATGTCGTGGGTATCCCATCCCTCTCTGAAAGCGTTGAGCAGTTCCTGGTCGGACTTGGATCTCTTGGAGTTGGCTAGTTTAAGGTCTATGTTATTTCCCGTCAAGGTCACAAGCCTCTTAGTGAGGATTCTTTCCTGATAAGCTACAGCTATTCTTGATTTGATTTTAGCAGTAATCTTACCTTCGCTATCCTTCAATATGGCATTTGGATAGTATTTGAGTGAGTTTATCTTGTGAGCATTAACATCATACTCACGAAGAAAGTCCGCTTGCGACATTATCTGTCTCTGCGGAGTGTCATAGACATAGGCTAGGTTAGAATCGGTGCCTATGCTTTTAGCCTCTCCGATGCTCGTCATATTTGGAGAGGGAACAATGCGTGTGAAGGCATCCTTTATAAGAATAGCCTGTGGTTCCATTGTCGAAATGTTGATTGCCTCCATATAGTTTACCATTTGTCGAATCCTTTTCTAGAAAAAATCTTTCTCTTCGAGAAAAGGTGCATGATCATAAATAACGCTTCTATAAAGTCTGGAGAGTGTCCTACCTCCAGTTTCATCTGCTGCTTGCTGATTATCTCAAACCTTGCTGTTTCTCCATCTTTCCTCTTGATTGCTCTTCTCTCTTCAAGCAGTCTCTCTTTCACCGTGTATGCATGGCGTTTCTTGTCATAGAACTTGCGATTAAGGACATCCTCGCTTATGCTGAACTCCCCTGCCTTGATTGCCTTGACAAACTTCTCGGCACACTCAGATTTTAGGTTGTTCCATAATCGAGAGTCTGATGCGGCAGACTTGTTATTGAATGGCTCTGACTTTCCTTTAAATGCTGCTGATTCCGAGAGCCACAATCCGAGTCCGTTAGAGTCATAAGTGAAGTTTTCCTTTCTCACACCATTTCTCTTCAGGAAGCTTTCAATGAACGGAATGACATCATCCGACATTGAGCCTCTGAGGATTTCTATGTCACACACATGATGTCCATCAAAAGCATATAGAACGAGGAAGTCATTCTTGAGTGCGACATCGGCAGAAGCTCTCATAAATCCATCCCTCTTTTCGGAGTTGTTGAAGAACTTCTCCATGTCATCGGTCGTGAGCATTGAAGAACCAGTATCTATATCCCTCCATACTCCAACAATGTCATTGGTAGTTGATTCCGTACCTCGTGCAGATATTCGGTTCATGTATTTAGGGTCGGAAATCTTCAGAATCTCATTGCTTGCGTAATCACCTTCGATGAATGCAAGTGATGTAATAAAGTCGGTGTAAGGGCATCCTGTTTCAGCAACTAGCTTGTCTATCTTCGCGTGCACATTAGGATTATTGTACACCTCTTCGGGAGTATCACCCCAAGCAATATCGGCGACATCATCTCCATATCTGTGGAAATATCTTATCTTTCCATCCCTTTCGGGAATAATAGTGTCGGTTTCGGGATCTATGTACCAATCAAGGAAGTGCCTTAACTTGTTGCTCTTTCCCACTGGGTTGCAGGTGCAGACGCATTTTGACTTGACACCCGATGTGGTACGATTGGATGCGAGAAGGGCGAACAGAGTATCAAGATTTTCCTTTGTATGCTCAGGTAACTCCTCTATGAGGATGTATGCCATCTCCACACCTCGGAATCGGTCTGAAACCTTCTTTTCCTCCGCAAGATGCTCCATCTTCATTGTAGCACCCTTTCCATCAAGGAACTTCACTTCAAAATAAGAATCCGAGAGTATTCCGAATCCTCGATACACAGGCTTACATGCTTTCCATATACCTCGCTTGACATCATCCTCATATTTACGGAATCCGTACATGTTGACATCGGGATTAAAAATGTACGGAAGTGCCTCAAACAGAGCTACGAAACTCTTTCCCGCGCCACGTTTCCCACCAATTATTTTGATGTCCGCTTGAGTCATAAGCACCTTCTCCTGAAAACCCTTCTGCGGAATGAGGTTGAATATAGGCTTTCCATCCTTTTTCAACTGAAGATTTTCCTTGCGGAGTTTCTCTACGAACTCATAGGTATAGACTCGCCTACCCATTTTAGCGAAAACGGGGTCAATATACTTGTCTTCTATTAGCTTTTTCGCAGCCATACGGCACAAATTTGGATTAAAATGTGAAATAATGTGAAATAATTATTTCAGTTTATTTCAGAAGTGCATTTATATTTGTCGCGTAACGCATCCTAACGTATGGAGAAGAAAGAGCAGAAATTAAGAAAGGTTATATGCCCAGTATGCAGTAAGGCAACGAATGTGGCAATAATCAAACTGGATGGCGTTCTCCGCTATTCGCTGAAGTGCCGTAGTTGCAAGACGGTCAGCGAAGTGGAAATAAAAGACATACAATAGAGTCCTTTGAGACCATAGGAGAGACCATTTAAGGCCATAGAGCCACTAGTAGAGTCCGAAACACAGGCGGTTAAGTCCGTCTGCGCTTCGGGCTTTTTTGTTTCACATAAAACTTAAAAAGAAAATGCAAGCAAAGTATTTAGCTGCGCTGAAAACAAGGTATGCAAGCTTTGGGTTGAGTAAAGAGGCTTTGGATAGGGTTGCCTCGCAGCGTATTAAAACTATCGCAAACGAGAGTGAGATTGAAGAGGATCTTGCGAAAGCTGAGACACTACTTCTTCTCATGAAAGAACAGCAAGGGGCAACTGATGCGCTTCGCACCAATGCGACAAACCTTCAGAAGCAACTTGATGACCTTAAAAAGCCAGAGAACAATCCAGCACCTCAGGTAGCCGAGAATCCTTACAAGGAGCAGTTCGAGCAGATGCAGAGAATGCACAAGGAGATGATGGATAAGTTCGCTGAGAACGAGAGAAGGACACGCACCGAAGCAGTTATGGCTTCTGTTCATGCGAAGATGAAATCTATGGGATGTACCAACGAGTATATCCGAACCACTACTCTTGCCAACATCACAATCGGTGAAAACGACACCGCAGACTCTCTTGCGGAGAAGTACAAGTCAGTCTACGATGCCAACTGCAAAACCGCTTTCGGAGATGGCTACGTTCCACCGAAGGGAGGCGCAGCAGGTGGAGACAACATTGACTTTTCAGCTATGGTAGCCGGGCTTCAGGCTAGCGGAGACCTTCCAAAGTAATTGTCAACCCAATTAAATCCAACAAGAAATGAACAGCTTTAATGTTTATGGTCAGACTTCCGAGTCTTTCGGTGGCAACACCCCCGTATGGCTTGGTACAGTAAAGCCACTTCCTGTAGGTGCTGTGTATAGCGGTGCTCTTGGTGCAAAGGAAATCATCAAGGCGGGTACACCTGTAACTTACGATGCGGCTACTAGAACATTTGCAAAGGCGGCAGAGGCAGCACAGGCAAATGGTTATCTCTACAACGACATCTATACTGATGTGGCAGGTAATGTTGCTACTGGTGCTATCGTGATGGATCACGCAGAGGGTCTTCTTATCGACCGCACCGACTTCGGTGATCAGGCAGATGCTCTTCAGGAAGCTATCCCTAATGTACGTCTCATCCGTGACGCATTCGCAAAGGAGTAATAACCACTAACCAAAGGAGGAAAGAATATGAATACATATCCAGTACAGTTTTATGACCTTCTCTCACGCGCCCTCGGTGGCAATGACGGCAGAAGGCTTCAGGGCTTCCTTGACAATGTGGTAGCTCAGAAATACAATCAGCTCAATATCCCAGGATTCAAGTTCGCTCCAGAGATGCAGCTTGACTTCACATATGAGCAGATTCAGAAGGAAATCGGTCTTAATGTAATGGCTTCTTATGTTGACCTTGACTCGCAGCCACTTCCAGTAGGAACTGAGGGTGCAGTTATCTCAACAGGTAGAATCCCACGCATGAAGATGGTAGAATACTACAACGAGGACAAGTACCGCAAGCTCCTCATCGCAGAGCAGAGATTCGGTGCAGGTTCAAATCAGGTAGTTAACTCTGCTGTCAAGGCTCTCTTCAACACTATCGACACTCTCGTTGGTGGTCACACTAACGCTCTCACTTATCAGAGACATCAGATTGTTTCTACTGGTAAGTTCACAGTTAACAGCACTAACAACCCTAACGGTATCGTAGGTCTCACATTCGCTTCTCACGTTCCTGCTGCGAACATCAACACTCTCAGCGGTGCAAAGAGATGGTGGACTGACGCAGAGAAGACATCTGAGGGTACAGCTGCTGATCCTATCGCAGATATGGTAGCAATGGTAGAGGTTGCTCGCAAGAAGGGTGTTAAGGGTCACTTCGAGGTTAACGCAGCATACCTTGATGCTATTCTCAAGCACACAAAGGTTGTTGCGGCAGTTGGTGCAAACCTCTTCCCTACTACTGACGTAGCAGCTCGCTCTGCTTCTGCTGCATATCTCTCACGCGCTAGAAAGCTTGAGGTTCTCGCTGATATCGTAGGTGCTCCTATCGTAGCGATCGATGCTGTTGTAGCTACTGAGGTTTACAACAAGACTGCTAAGAAGCTTGAGCGCACTATGATTGACGCATTCGAGGCTAATGTATTGGTATTCGTACCAGACGGAGACCTTGGTGAGTTCATCACAGTTGAGCCAATCGCAATCGATGGTGGTACTTATGGTACATTCTACGATGGAAGACTCCTCCTCACAGTAGATGTAGACGCTAAGTACAAGTGTCAGAGCTTCAACACCGAGATGACAACTCTCGCAGTTCCTAACAAGCCGCAGTACATGTGGTATCTCAAACCAAACGCGTAAAGAATAACCGATAAAACGTAAAGGATATGGCAGCCTACACAATAGAGACATGGCTTAAAGGAATGGTTGACTTCGATGTACCATCGGCAACCATCATGGCAATCCTCTTCAACAATGAGGTTTCTCAGGGAACACCAATGAGTGAGGTTTCTGAGAAGGAAAGAGACTTGTGCCTTGCCGACCTATTGATGTGGCTGTCATCATCTTCTACGGCATCATCGGGTGAGTATATCTCCGACAACGGTTGGTCTCATCAGAAATCCAACAAGCAGGTAGTTGACCGTGCAGGACTCATCAGAAGAGCACAGGAGCTGTATGCAAAATGGAACTCTGATAAGGCCAACACCGCAGTCGGTACAAAGATAACTTTTAAACCTATCTACTGATGTTTAACCCAAGATTCCCACATACACTCCGCATATGGCGATATCGAAAGGATGATTACGGAGAGCCGATGACCGACAGCGAGGGAAACCCCGTACAGGACATCTTGAAGCTCAAAAAGGTGGTCATGATTGACAATGAGCCAGTAGTGCGTTCTGATGAGAGTTTTGACACCGAGATAGTGGAGACTATCGAATTTGGCTACAGGACTCAAGGCAAGAACACGAAGGATACTACGGATGTGCAGGTGTCTGATTTTAAACTCGCGACTCCGATGTTTCTGAATCATTTGGAAGCAGGAGACAGAGTTGAGATTTGGGATTACGAACGCTCTTATTGGGGCGAGGTGGTCAAGAAGGCAACATTCAATCTTGGGTCGAATATCTGGATTAACGAGGTCAAGAACTGATGCAAGTAAAGAGAAACGACAAGACCATCATGAAAGCCTTTAATGGGCTTCAGCATAACAAGCACAATCATCTCATCGCAGGAATGAAAGGCTTGTTGCAAGATGCGGTCATGTTTATCTACGAACAGCATAGAGTTGACGGACACATGAATCACTTGGAGTATGGAGACACCTACGGATGGGCTTTATACTACAACGGGCAGATGATTGACAAGAAAATCAATAGCGGTCCCGAAGTGAGTGACTTCAGCGTTTCGGACGAGTTAGATTCTCGCATCGCAGCCTCGAAGGGATATGTGGGAGTTATAATGGCGGGAATGAATCCTGAAGTAGTCTTTAAGGATGAGTTTGAGATTCCTTACATGGAGTTGACGGCAGATATGATAGCAGCAGAGTATTTAAGATTCTTTCAGAAATGATGAACGATTTTGACATAACAATGATCGAGGATGAGGTCAAGCGCATATTGAGAAATCTCAATGTGTCTGACAAGGTTTATTCTAATAGACCTAAAGCGGCTGAGTCTTCATCAGATTTTGTCGTAGCCTTGGTAAGCGGAGAGATAAGAGACATGGATGCCTATGGTGTCTGCATGGTTTCCATCTACCTTTTTGCCAAGGACAACAACGGCATCAAGAACGGAAAGAAGCTTTCTGCTATGTATCAGAAGATTCGCAAGGGATTCCCCGCATCAAGTGGAAGACTGCTCTTTGAGATCTCCCCTACTCAGGGTTCAGACATACCCGATGACTTCGGTTTTCATAGGCGTTTAATACGAATAGAAACAACAATTAAAGCAATCTAGATATGGCAACATTGACTAAAGAAATGATTGATGACCTCCACAAGGGTATGGCAGCTCTTTCGCTCCTTCCTTATACTGATGGAGGTGTAACATTCAGCAACCTTGACTTTTCGGGTGCTGATCAGATCTTCACATTGAAGGATTCATTCTCAATCACTCCTTCAGACCCAACATCTGAGGAGATTAAGATTGACCAGAAAGACCAGACTATCGATACTACAACTGAGACTGGTGAGTACAAGATGGCAGGTCAGATTCCTTCTATCGCAACAGAGGTGCTTGACTTCTTCATGAATAAGGCAACTGCTGTAAACGGCATCAAGGGTCAGGATGGTGACGCATACAAGGGTTCATCATACTACATCGAGCCTAAGGAGGTTATCTGCTCTGTACTTGTGGAGTCAGCTTCAAAGAAGACTGCTATCGTATTTGCAAAGGTGAAGTTCGTTGTTCCTGGTGTAACAACTGAGAACGCAGCAACACCTGCATACCTCGCATTCAATGCGGATATTCTTGCAAATGCTGCGACAGGTCAGGGAGACTTCGCTGTTCTTACAGCTGCGGCTTAATCAAGGTAATAAAAACCGAAATCAAGGGGACGGGCTTAAATGTCCCGCCCCTTTTGTGATTTTATGAAACAGGTAGACTTACAGGCAAGGCAAGAGTACCATGAGGTGGTATTTGATAAGCCGACAATAGTGGCTATTCCCGGCACGAAGAAGAGTGTATCTCTTCGTGGAGTTAAGCCATACACCCTTGAAAGGCTTACGCAGTTATGGCTAGAAAGGGATGAAGCGTCTGCCCCAAGTGATTCCGCATCTACTCTGAAGAGCATGTGTGTTGAGCCTTATTTCGCAGTTAGAGAGGCTCTGCTGTTTGTACTGAACGACTATTGGAAGATTAAGCTTTTCTATCCTATCCTATCATGGTGGTGGGGAAAGGTCAAGGGATATACGGAAGAGCAGATGTCTCCTATCATCCTCGAAGGTAAAAAAAAAGTTCAGCTTACGGCACATTGGACAAATATGGCGTACTCGGTGGATATGAGGAACGATTGGATAAAAATGACAAAGGAGGAAGCCGAGCAATACCGAGCAGAACTGCTTTTGGTTGCGAAACAGCTTTCATCAAAGAGTTCCCATGCTACGGAGGAACAAGGAGGTTCTTCTTCGGACTGATAGAAGAGCGCAACTGGGCATATAGGTGTGTGCTGACTCTTCCGCAGATAGAACTGATGCAGAGCGATCTTCCGCACACGCTTTATAACCCGATAGACAAAGATGGAAACGACACAAAGGTGTACAGTCAGGCAGACATTGATGAAGCAACAAGGCTCAACGAGGAGTCTCTAAAGAGGTCTCGCGAGAGAAGGAAACAGCGTCAGCAGGAGCAAGGCTACACCCTTGATGAGATATTTAACGGGGAGGCTGACAAATAGTCTCCCATAATTGTTTTAAATAGATGAACGGAACAAACATAGATAATCTCAACTTCAAGGTCATCCTTGATGATGAGCATTTTGATGAGCAGGTAAAGAGGGATATTGCTTTGGCAAAGGACTTGAATGTCCAGTTGTCTGCACTTCTGAATGTAAAGTCTAAGGTGGCCACAAGCAAGATGGTGGGTGATGCCACCAAGGCGGCAAGGTATGAGAAGGCTACTGCTAATGCGGCAATAGCTCAAGAAAGGCTGAAGACTGCAACCACCAATACCGCAGCGGCACAAGAAAGGCTTGCCACCGCAGCTGCTAATGCGGCTAATGCCCAAGAGAGACTAAAGCAGAGCCAGATGCGTACTGAGCAGTTGACTAGGCGAATCACAGCTCAGACTGAGAAGCAGAATAAGGCATACACTCAGCAGAGCAGAATCCTCAATGAGCTGAAGGGTCTTGCTCTTGGCTATCTCTCTATACACGGAGCTGGTCAGTTGCTTTCTTCTCTTGTGAGGGTTACTGGAGAGTTTGAGTTGCAGAAGACCACTTTGGCCGCAATGCTTGGAGACCTCAATTCCGCAGAGCAGATTATCACTCGCATTCAGGGCTTGGCGGTTGAGTCTCCTTTCCAGTTCAAGGAACTCACAACTTATGCAAAGCAGTTGTCGGCATTCTCCGTACCTGCACAGGAACTCTATGACACGACCAAGATGCTTGCTGATGTGTCTGCCGGACTTGGTGTAGGAATGGATAGAATAGTGCTAGCATATGGACAGGTGCGATCAGCAGCCTTCTTGCGCGGCCAGGAGGTGAGACAGTTCACCGAGGCCGGTATTCCTATTCTTGATGAGCTTGCAAAGCAGTTTTCGGAATTAAGAGGAACTGCTGTTTCTACCGCAGAGGTGTTTGACCTTATCTCAAAGCGAATGGTGCCATTTGAGATGGTAGCCAAGGTGTTTAAGGATATGACATCGGAGGGTGGCAAGTTCTTTAATATGCAGGAAGTGCAGGCTGAGACTCTTCGAGGAAAGATTTCCAACCTGAAGGATGCCTATGAAGTAATGCTTAATGAGATTGGTAAGGGTCAGTCAGAGAATCTAAAGGGAGCAGTTGACTGGGCGAGAAAGCTGATGCAGAACTACGAAGAGACGGGCAGGACATTGGTCGAGTTGGTAGCGGTGTATGGAGTGTATAAGACCGCTCTCATAGGCATTACTGCGGCTACTAACACATTTGCACTCGCCAATCACAAACTCTTGTCTGCGCTTGTAAGTGCGGGCAAATGGGCTGCCGCTAATCCTTATGTCTTGATTACGGCAGGATTGACTGCGGCGGGATATGCTGTCTACAAAGCCGCTACGGGCTTGCAGGGATATGAGAAAATACAAAGGTCGGTAAACGAATCTATCTCAAAATACAATGTAGAATCCGCAAAAGAGGTGGCGAATCTTGATGCCTTGTATGCCAAACTTAATATGGCGGCAAAGGGAAGTGAAGAATATGATAAGGCAAGGAAGAGCATCTATACTGAATACGCATCATATATATCACAACTTAAAGAAGAGGGCGTTGCCGTAGATAATTTAGCAGCCATTTATGGAAACCTCAAAACAAAGATTGAGGAATCAGTAAGAGCAAGATTCAGGAACACCGAGGCGCAGAGCATTACCCAGACCTATGAGGCAGAAATGGATATTATCTATAAGAGGTTTGAGCATATGGTTACTCGCTATCAAAAGATGGCGAAACGAGAGTTGACCTATGAAGAGAAAGAAGGACTTTGGCAGTATATTTTAGGTAATGAGGAAGCTTGGAAACGAGCAGAGGTAGAAGGATTAAGAAATATTGTCAATCAAGACAAATACAATCAACATCAAGTTGCTCTTATAAAGAAAAATGTGCAGGATATCGTATCTGCTTATCAGGAAGGAAAAGAGAAATTAAATGCTGTTCTTGGTCAAGAAGAGACCGAAACAACAACGGTTACTAAGCCATTTGTTTATGATTTAACCGAAGAAGTCAAAGGCAAATCTCCTGCTCAGAAAGCTATTGAGGAACAAATAAGGTCAGTACAAAAACTTCAGGATGCCTATGAGAAGCTGCTGCCGTATCTGAATGAAGTGCAGATGAAATCCACACTCAAGTCAATCTTTCCTAATGTATCCGAAGGGGTGATTGATAGCCTTGACTTCCGAGGAGAACTTGAAAGACTAGCAGATGAGTTGGAGAAATTTGATAAAGATGCGGCTCAGAGACTTCGTGACACTATTGGAAAGGATGTAGCGGGAACTATAGCAAACTCTTTCAAAGCCGTAGAGCAGTACAAGAAGATGCTTGACTCTTGGCTTGGAGAAGACTTCAGTCTCTCAGGCGAGGGCGTGTCTTTCGATATCAGCAAGATAATCAGCAATCTTAACTCCGAATATGCAAAGATTGACGAAAAGAGAGCAAAGGCATTTGACCTTTTAAATAAAGCCCAAATGGGAGATGAGATTGCTCTTGCAAAGGTGCGTGAGGTCTACGGAGAGGAAGTTTGGCAGAAGTACCTTGAAAACGGAGAGAAGGTCATCAACGAGCTTGCATCCAAGGAGAGGACTGCCGCCAAGCAGACTGCCAATGACAAGATATTGAGTATGTCGCAGAACTATGTCAAGGACAAGATGACGAGGGACAATGTGGTGCTGTCGGACTTCGAGGACAAGACCATAGCGCAGGTGGACAGCCTCCTCAATCGTCTCTACAGCATCCGAGCCGAGATTGGCAACGAGATAATGGCTCTTGAATGGGATGGAGTTACTGAAGAGGAGCAGATGCAGATTAATATGCTCATTGCATCCCTAGAGCAGCTTGGAATAATCATAGATGACGCAAAGGATGAGAAGTCCAAGAAGATGTTTGAGAACATCACCAAGGGTCTCACTTCCATATCTCAATTAGGAAGCGAGATTGAAAATCTTGGCACCGCGATGGAGAATGCCAACATTGAAGGGTTTGGCAGGCAGATTTCTTCAATAGCGGATACTGCATCTGGCCTTTTTGAAGCACTAAAGGCAAAGGATACTATTTCTCTCATATCAAATCTAGTATCTTACGTCATTTCAAGTGTAACGGGGATAATAACTGCCGCTTATGATAGGCAGAGACTTCTCAACGAGGCTTCTGCCGAATATGCAGAAAGACTCAATGAAATCCGCAGGGAGTCGTATTCCGGCATTTTCGGAACTGATGAGATGGGGCTTGCGGCTGAGAATGCCAAGATACTTGCAGAAGCAACTGGCAAGTACAATGATGTGCTTGAGAAATTCAACGAAATCAAGCTGAAGGGAGTCAAGGAAGGAGGAGCAAGCATCTCATTTAGGAAGACATCAGTAGCTGATATAATGGGAGATATCTCCGAAGCGCAGGGATGGGACTTGTACCTTGAGAACGGAGAGCTGAACATAAAGGCTCTTGAGTCTTATTACGATTCTTACTCAGAGAGGTTGACCAAGAAGCAGAGAGATCTTGTATCAGATATCATCGAGAGTGGCAACGCCGTGAACGACGCAGCAGCACAACAGGCGGAATATCTGACAGAGGTGTTCTCTCAGGCCGCAGATACTATAGCAACCGACATGGTGGATGCGTTCCTGGAAAGCGGGGATGCCGCATTGGATTTGAGACATTACGTTTCCGATGTAGCGCAGAAGATGGCCGCTGACCTCATCAAGACTCTCTATCTGCTCCCGATAATGAATGATTATGCGGAGGAGCTGAAGACCATAGCGGCCGACTCTGACCTTACGGCAGAGCAGAAGACGGCCAAATCACTTGACACTTTCAGGCAGGCACTCTCGGAGATAGAAGCTCAAAGCGGTGCTATAAATGCCACACTCAGCGAACTGGAGGAATACTTTGAAAAACCAGATGATGGAGGCACATCTGCACTTGGAGACGGCATCAAGGGTATTACCGAAGATCAGGCTAATCTCCTTGCATCATACCTGAACGCAATCAGAGCGGATGTTTCTTTCAGCAAGACGCTGTGGATAAGGATGGATGCCAATCTTCAGAGACTTGCCGACATGCTTGTATCCTCTCCTACTCTGATGGAGTATCAGGCTCAGATAGCAGCCAACACCTATAACACAGCACAGGCTACACAGGAGATGCTTTCTTACATCAGAAGCGTAGTGACATACGATGGAGATGGAGCTTCAATCAGAATCTATTCTTAGTACATATCTTGCATAGTGAAAGAATGTGAAATAAAAACTTTACATTCTTTCACATTTTTACTCATATTTGCAAAGCGATGGCATATATTCCAGACATATCTAACTATCAGCCATTCTACATCCAAACGGATGCGGATGCGAATGCTATTGACACAACTGAATGGGGAATGGTAGCGAAGACCAATCCTTTCCCTGCTCTCCCAAATCCTAAAGAGCCATACAAGAACGATTGGCTAGATGAGAACGGAGATGATGAGTACAACAAGAAGATGTACTATGAGTCTTTTGAGTTTGATGTCCAGTTCTATGTAAAGACAATGGGAGCCGATGCAGAAGCTGTGCTTTTGTCTCAGATAGAGGGATTCTTCGACAAGGTTAAGGAAGGAGAGTTTATGATCTACGATTCGCACACAGGACTCGGAAGAAAGAGGGTGCGATACGCAGGGTTCAATTCAGAAGAATATAGGAGAAGATATGCGGCTACTAAGGACTGGGCAAGAGTGATCTTCTCAGTCACATTCAAAGTAAACGACCCTATTACAAGAATGGTTCTTAGGGATGGCAAACTTATGGAGGCGTAGCTATGGCAAGATTCAAGATAATATCAAAGAGTGATGACTCGATAGTAAGGTATGAGGGTAAGCCGAGGTATATCGGAACTTACCTGAAGCCTTCTCATCTTGAGTTCAACGAGATTGCATCCCCCACTCCAATTGATTGGGAGGTGGGAGACTATGTAGACTATCCTCGCACAGGCATGAGATACCGCCTGTATTCTATTCCGCAGGCATCCAAGAACGCAAATAAAGGCACATGCGGAGGTGCTTTCACTTATACCGGGGTACAATTCCACGCAGCCACAAAAGAGCTAGAAATAGCCCTTTTCCGTGACATTGTGAGCAATGACAACAACATTCATTTCTCTACATCTCCTGATGTTGCAACCTTTGAGGATGTCTATGGCATTGCGAGGAGGATTCAGGAGTGTATGGATGAGTTCTATCCTAATAGATGGGAGATAAGAGTTGCGGACTTTGATGATGCTGAGATAGCAGATAAGGTTGCGACAAAGAAGGACTTTGCTCTTAGTGGTGGAACTTGCCTTGATGCCTTGTCTAAGATATATGAGCTTTGGCAGGACATCGGATGGATTCACACTTATGATGCCGATGCCGACAAGGAGATTATCACAATCGGATATGGCAATGCTCTTAGAGGAGATAATGTCTCTGAAGAGTTCTTGTATGGCAGGGGCAAGGGTCTTACCGCCATTAAAAAGAATCAGATAAACAAGGATGAGTTTGCGACAAGGCTGTATGTATATGGCTCTGAACGCAATCTCCCACCAAGATATTACACAGGTTTCCCAAATGCCGAGAGTGCAGACATCAGAAATCTGATGCTTCCTATGAGCGAGTGGGGAATGACCGATGGTGCTCCCGATCCGAGAAAGGCTTATCTTCAGAATGATGAAGCAGTAGCTAAATACGGAGTCATCCCAAAGGTACACTATTTTGACTCAGAGGATGCAGGTGCCGACATCTACCCTACAGTTGAAAGACTGACAATCGGAGAGATCCGAAATGCGATGAGCAGTAGTGACCGCTATTACCCTAGCTCGGTGTATTCGGACTATGATAGAGCAGATGCCGTATTGTATGCAGAGAATCCAGTCGATGATGGTGTACTCCATCGTGACGGAAGACAATATGAAGAGGTACTAAAGAAAAGTCTTGCATCTTTCTCCCCTACTCTGACCATCCCTAAGAACAGCACTCAGACAATCAATGCAAAGGCATTGCTGTTTGATGTTACATTTGACTACTCAGGGATGGGAGAGGTTTCCATTGTGCCGGGAATGAACATCCTTGTGCAAGGAACGAAGATTAGCGGCATTACTGCTACGTTTGAGCTTTCCGATAACATCACCAAGCAGAAAGATATATCGGTTGTCAGCAGCATTGAAGCAAAGCAGATATCTGATAACATGTGGTCTGTTGCCATCCCGAAGATGGTGCTTAAATACAATGAAAAGGACTACGATGTCTTCAATGCTTATCTTGAGGTAGACTTGGCTATAACACCAGAGTCTTCTTCAGAAAGAAACACCATTGTCATTCCTCCTTCTAATCCTTTGCAGATAAACTTTGCAAGGCTTCTGCCTGCCACCTTTGAAATGAGATTGAGGCAGATTGGCTTTGACATCGAGGAGAGAGCCGCACAAGGAAAGGGAAAGAAGATCTCCATGAAATCGGGAATGTGCGAAGGAAGAGATTTCGTAATTTCTTCGTGCAGATACGACATTGAAGAAGATTCATGGGTGCTGACTTGCAACAGGCAGAAGGATGAGACATTGGGAGTCATGTTCCCTAACGTTGACTATTCTATACAGCCTGAGGATGAGTTTGTGCTTATCGACATTGCTATGCCTGACCTTTATGTGGAAGTCGCAATGGGAAGACTTCTCCAGGAGGGAGAGAGGTTGCTAGCGAGAGCATCAAGAGGGCTGTATAACTATGAGCCTTCGATAGATGCGAAGGTGATGATAGACTCCGGCAGAACTCTCCGTGAGGGAATGTACATGGAGATAACCGATGAGGATATCATAGACAACAATACTGATTATATTCTTATCGACACTCTCAACATTTATGAGGATGAGGGTGCGATCCCGACATATAAGGTCACACTTCGTGAGAGAAGAAAAGTGACTTACAAAGGTACTCCATCAGCCACTACATCTGCTAATACTTCATCGGTTGAAGAGGGAGTGAACGAGAGCAACGATCTCGCTAGAAGGCTAAGTGCCTTGGAGATCCTCAAGGACATGTTCTACTGGCACGATGAAGCGAAGACCATCATTGCGACCGATTACGGACTCATATCCAAGCAAGATTTCGCATCGAATGCCAAATCACAAGGTGGTGGAACGGGCGGAAATGCCATCATTATAGAGAACTGGTATGACTACGACCCATCTCTCTTGCAAGCATTGGGAGCAGGCCTCGGAGTTGAGTTGGACGAAAGGTTATCAAAGATTGAGGATATCGACTTCTCACTTTATGCTACTGAAGAGTCTGTAACGCAAGTTGCAAGAGGATTGTCCGCCCTTGAGGATAAGGTTAATGAGCTAGGAGGTGATAGTGACGATATGTTCACTTGGCTCGATGAAGAACATACCGCCATTGTAGCTGAATCTAGCCTCATTATCAAGGGGGATGTCTCGGATGAGGGAATGGGAGAAGCTGTTGTAGGAGTAACAGGAATCCTTATAAATGGTGATGTGTACTACGGAGAGGATGGAATTGTTGACCTTTCAGAAGCATTAGGTAATCTTAATCTCTCTAATTACTACACTAAAGACGAGGTTAATAACCTCATAGCAGGACTGCAACCCGAAGAAGAGGATGATATGTTCTCTTGGCTCGATGATGACACCATCCTTACCGAGCATAACCTTGTAGTGAACGGAGATGTATCAAGTACAGCTGAAGCGGAAGGTGGTACAAGCATATTGCCAGACTTGGATGACTATGCTACCATTGATTGGGTGTTGGAGAACTTCTACACCATCGATGACGTAAATTCCATGCTTTCCGATGTTACATCTTTTGGAGATGTGGAAGATATGCTTGCTAGCTACCTTCCTCTTGATGGTGGAGTATTGAATGGTGATTTGACAGTAGACGGGGAGTTTGCTGCTAGAAGTTTTAGCATCCAAGCCATCTATGGTCTTGATTTTATTGGTTCATACGGTAACAGTATCGATATAGATGGATGGGTAGTGGTTTATGAAGGGCTAGATGTTGGAGGAGCATTGTATGTCCTAGGAGGATATATCTATTTCGATGAGGAAGGTTCTAATGGCAGAAACTGGATTGAAATTAATGACAACGGTTTTTACTTCTCATCAAAAGTGACTATTGATAGCTCTTTGGCCGTTAACGATGCATACATTGATGGAGACTTGAACGTACAAGGAGACCTCTATGTAGACGGCGAAATCAGCGGTATTACTATTGACGAAATCAACGCTAGACTAGACGCATTGGAAGGTAAATAAAGACACATAGATATGATAGAAGCATCAGGAATATTCAATATAGCTGACCAGAATACAGAGGCAATGGGAGAACTCATGTCTCAGCTCGGAGGCATCCTTGCTGTAGGTACTAGAAGTGACGGAAGATACTATCTCTCGGATTTGTGCCAAGCAAGCTCAATCAATAGCTTCGCACGATTCAAGCCAGAGGACTATGACAAGCCCGCTAATCTAACACTAGAGGAGAGAATAGAGAATAAGTTCGGTTTTGGAGCAACGCCTTTGATTTATCCTATAGACGCAAGTATTCCGCATGCTGTTTATGAGTATCGCAAGCCGAATGGTGGAGAACATTCAAGAAGTAGGCTCTTCGATTTCAAGGGATATAATCACAAGGCAGGAAGCCCTCTGAGCATAGAGTGGCCGAAAGGAAAGATTCAGCGTGACCAACTCAACTACGTCACCGTTAAGTTCAACTTTCCGCTTGACCGATGGGATATAGAAAGCTGCGTGAAGATGGGAGAGATAATGGATGATGTATCGCAGAGCTGGTATGTTGGTCTTCTCGTCAACAACGGAAGAGACTCCTATGTGCTCCCTAGTGACATTCCAATCAGTAGAATCACACAAGAATCTTATGTCTTTGGCACATTCTTCTTTGCAAAGGAAGAGAGTTTATTGAGTGAGTATCTCTATATGCGTCCTGACTATACATACCCATTCGTCATCTCAGATATGGAGAACGATGATGAAGATACGAAATATACCATTGCCGTGGTTGCATGTACGACTTCATATATCGATACGGAGCCAGTATTTGAAAATGCTGTTAAGTCAATGGAGATAAAATACGGCATAGACAGGAAAGAGTTCAGCGTGACTACAATTAACTCTTTGGACGGATTGTCAGGTTATCTAGAGCCTGAATTGGAGGTAGTTGAATCTGCGACCGTTGACAGCTTCACTTCTTTCTATCTTGATGGAACGAAGCTGTATGCCAACCTTACTACGACATCGGAATGGGTCAGAACTTTCGCATATATCGTAGCAGAGATACAGTCTGACTATGGCTTTATCACAAGATGGGGCTATGATGAGTTTGAGGATAGAATATACGTTCTTTCCATAGGAAAGGAGATTGGGATCAATGCCAACGTCAATGATGCCTATGAAATTGCAGACTTGACCGATTACGTCCTTTGGTCAGCCGAATCTGCTAATCCGAAGACTATCACGATAAGGCTCTTGGCATACCCTAACAGCTCTATGGCAGGAGACCCGAAGGTACTTCAGATAATCAAGGAAACCATTTAATAACAAGATATATGAAGAAAATTGAAGCGGCTAGGCTTGCGGGCGCGATATCGCAGGTAAGCAACAACGGACTAGATCCGAAGAAAGGTCTGAAGCTCTATAGGTTCTACCAGAGTCTGAAAGGCATCCATGTGGAAGTGAAGGAGTATGAGCAGAAGCTCCGTACTGATTTTGGCATCAAGAAAAGTGACAATGATATTGAGATGCTGAAGAAGTACAACGAAGCATTGGCAGAGATGCTGAACGAAGATGCGGACATCAAGGTAGAGCCGTTCCTCACGGAAGAAGAGGCAATAGAGGTTCTTGGCAAGGCTCTTACGATGGAAGGACTCAGCGCAGTCATTCCGATGATAGCAAAATAAGGTTAACAATTAAAAAGAATGCGACATGGTAACATTTGGAGAAATTGAAAGAAAGGACATCAAGATTCCTTTCAAGAAGGATGACATCGAGGGCTACATCGTGACAGGCGTAGCTAACTACGACAAGGATAACAAGCTTACTCACGGAAGAGGAGACATCCGAAGTACAGAAGGAGCAAGAATAGCAAGCTTCACAGTCAACGATGTGAGGAATGAATCTAGGATTAGTCTCGGCTCTTGTCTCGCTGACAAGATGAATGAGGCTGTTGGCGTTGCTGAGGCTACACTCGCCGACCTCGCCTTGGGATATAATGTCTAACAGCTCATCTAAGACTTAACGAATGACATGAAGAAACATCACGTAGATAAGTATATCTTCTTCATCTGCCTTGTCGCAGCAATCACCCTTGGCTCGGTGTCCTTTGTCCTCCCACCTACAGGAGTGATAGACCCGTCCGTGCTGAAGTTCATCGCCCTGCTCTTAGGATTCGCCGCTCTCGGTGTAGCTGGTCAGAACCTTGCCAATGGAAAGGATGTGATTTTCTCGCACGGTGAGACAGAGGTGACCATCAAGGATGAAGAATAACTAATAGGATATGGCACAGAAGGTTTTTTTAGGAACAGAGCTAAAGCTCAACATCAACATTGAACCGATAGGCGGAATGACTATGGATGACTACGATTTTGAGGTCGAGGTCATTAGTGGCTCATTCAAGAAGTCTAGCATCGTCATCAGAAAAGAGGAGGCTAAGCCTATAGACTCCAATAACTACATCATCTGCTTCTCTACATCTGAAGTCGGTGTCGGTAAGTTGATGTGCAGAGTTACTGCATACATTCCAGATGGTGACTTTGCTGATGGCAAGAGAACGGAGATTGCCGCGATTGAGACAGGAATAGAAATTGTCAAATCAATCTAGTATGGATAGCACCAGTGTACATACTCAGGATGTTGTAGGCTCTTGCCTTTCTGCTACTATCAAGCGTATTGGAAGAGGATTGAGCGTGGATGCAAGCAGAGTGACAAATCCTCTCAAAGTAAGAGCAAGCATCGTGTGCTCAATCTCTGAGGTGGTAGACTTCCTCAGAGTCACTCCGACCGAAATCCAATGGATTACTGATGATATGGGAGTATTCTTCGATGTTGAGTCTAATGTGGATTGGATAATAGTAACCTCATAATTTGAATAGGATATGGCAAAAGCAAACTGGGTAAAAGTAAACCCATCACAAGGTAGCGGTAATGCAACCGTGAATGTATCTTCTACTGCACCGCATACAGGTCGTGTTTTTAGAACAAGTGTTTTGACATGGAAGGCTGCCAATGTGCAGGATGTCGTAAGAAATGTGTCACAAGCAGGAAAGCCAGAGTATGTGGACATTGATGATGCTGCATCCGCAGACAAAGCAGGAAAGGTCGTGACTATCTCTGGAGTATCGAACTCTAAGAAGCTGACATTCTCACTCGGCACAGGAGACCTCAATATAACTCTCCCTTCTACATATACAGCTAATTCGTTGACAACAAACAACGGTGTAGCTATTAGCGGAGACCCAGGAGCATTGGCTGAGTACAACTTCTCAATCGTGATTACCGTCCCTGCTAATAATGATGCATTAGCGAAGACAAGGCAGGTTATCGTAGAGGATGAAGGAGGCCATAGAGATGTATGTCTCCTCGAAAGTGCAGCAGGTGACGCTTACATCACAATCGCAGAGGGCGTGATTGAGCTTGACTATCTCGGCACGCCTGTGGCAGTTGCTGTGAAGTCGAATACATCTTGGACTGTTGAGTAATGGCCGAACTAGTTAAACCTTGGAATGATGGCGGAAATCTCTCTATCTCCTATGGTGGGGATAGAGACGGTTCTGCTGTCTTCTTCTCGGATACCAACGATGGTATAGATAGGGAAATGCCAGTATTCTTCAAGGGAGGAGGACTGACTATTGAAAGGAGAGTAAGGCAACTGGGATTAAGAGAAGAATATATCGTATCTGACGAGCAGTTTATCACTTCTGATGGAGAAATATTTTGCGTAAAAAAACAATAATATGAGTTATAAAAGTAAGTACACGGGGTCAGAAGTTGACGCTAAATTAGACGAGATTTCTGGCATCAAAACACAACTTGAGAATATTGGGAAAGGAGTGTTTTCTTTTGACGTTACCGAAGTTTCAAGCCTATCGGGAATGACCGACATCTCCAAGCTGTATGCGCTCAATGGGTATATATACAGATTTGAAGGTGAGGTGGGCGTAAATGAGGTTGCTGCTGTTGCGATGGCATCAGAAGGTGGAGAAGTGCCGCTTTTTACGAACCTTTACAAAAAAGATGAGGTAGAAATCAATAAGAGGGTATCAACATCATCAACATCATCAATGAATGGTGCGATGCTTACCAACTGGCTTGATATCCCGATGAATCATGGGGTAGCTAACCCTGTTATCAGGATCAAGGGATTGCCGAACCCATCCACATTTGGCACACATGATTATGACCGATTCTTCTATAAGAAAGATGGTGCGGAATATAAGGATGGCGGTGCATGGGTGAGCAATAACTTAATTAATCTCACATCTGCATACACAAAGGAAATTCTGGAGGACGGTACTCTTGTATTGACTCTTAAAGGTGAAGGCATGCCAGCATTGTGGGGAAGCGTGGATAGTAGTGCGGTCTATCAGCCAAGAATCTGCATGCAGGATATCAACGGTGATGGTTCTGCTATATCAGAAGTTCCAGACTTGATTATTACTCTGAATGAAGAGATAGCTTATGGTAGTGCCGAAGAGCCAAGCGAGCCGACCAATAAAGGACGTTGGGTTAACACGAATGTCCGCTATGATGCGAATGCTTCTGACATGATTCTTGATAACCTAGCCGAACTTCAAGGCTATGCCGAGATACCATCATATTGGGAGAGCGAAATGGTGGATACTATTGAAAAGGTTGCAAGGCTCAAAAAAGACGCAGGAAATGATGCAATCTCATTCGCATGGTGTTCAGATGCCCATGTTATCGTGAACACATCGGCAGAGGGAGATACATCGCATCTTGGAGAATTGATGTGGAAAGCAATCAAGGACACATACACACCGCTTGCCATATCAACAGGAGATGAACAAAGCGGTGCTAGCCTTGAGACAAAGGAACTGCTGATGGAGAATTTTGCCGAGACGAAAAGACACTTCGCTCCGCTATGGGGTGAGAAGGAGTTTATTGCATTACTAGGCAACCATGATGGGGCATTTGGAGAACCCGATGAGAGTGGCTTATACTATCAGAGGCAACTCCCACCTGCTGAAATGTTCGATGAATACTTCAAGGAGCAGATTCTTGACTTCCGCAGAGTCTTCTCAAGAGATGGCTCATACTTCTACATAGACACTCCGCAGAAGGTGAGATTCATATGTCTCAACACAAATTTCGCAGGAGAAAATGTCGAGGTTGATGACAACGGTTTCGCTGTGAATGACAGGTTTAACAAGGGTTGTCTTGGACAAGCTCAGTATGATTGGCTTATTGAAGAGGCTCTAAAACTGCCGAACGATGAATGGAGTTGCATTATTGCATCTCATATTCCTCCTGTTAAAGATGGCAACCTCTACATCGGTGTGGGAAGCAATCCAAACTACAACTATTCCGATGCATTCGTTGACCGTAATGTCCTTGCAGGTGTGCTGAACGCATTCTCAGCAAAGACAACTTATCAAGGCTCATACACGGCAGGCGTGGACGGGTGGAATAATGTATCGGTCAACTGCGACTTTTCATCCTATGAAGGTAGTATTATCTGTTATATCGCAGGCCATTGGCATAGAGACTTAATCGATGACAAGACCTTGAATGGCGTTCCGATTATCCTCATCACATCAGCCAAGGATGACCGAGACACATCACTCCCTGCAAGGGTAGATGGAACTGATACCGAGACAGCATTCGACGTGGTTGTTGTCAATAGGAAAACTCGCAAAATACATTGCACAAGATGCGGTGCAGGCGAAGATAGAACTATCACATATTAGTAATCTTGTTCAGTACAAAAGATAATATTAGTTATGAATAGAGCGATATTTGAAACTCAGGATAGGCAGCTGATTCCCCTCGATGATATTCAGCATATCAATGGAAGGCCTAACGATGCTCTGAAGGAGGGATACCAGACCTTGACCATTCTCTACAAGGATGGAATGAAGGTCACTATCCCTGCTACGGAGTATGAAAGGTTGAAAGCTGCATGGGAGGTGAGGAAGCATGGCAGGTAAGTTGTCAAGAAACTTCGATTGGAAGGAATTTACAAAAAGCGATACTGCCACTAGGCTTCACATCATCAATGAGGTCACGACATGGGAGGTGAGGGATAACATCAAGGCATTGGTGGATAACATCCTTCAGCCATTGAGAGACGCATGGGGTAAGCCATTGTTCATCAACTCAGGCTATCGATGCTTGAAGCTGAATGCTGCTGTAGGAGGCGTTCCGACAAGTCAGCACGTCATGGGCAAGGCTGCCGATGTAGCTTGCTCTAATCCCTATGAGTTGGCTAAGTTGGCTGTGAAGTTGAAACTCGACTTTGACCAGTTAATAGTATATGATACCTTCGTACATTTCAGCTATGACAAGGACGGAAGGAATCGTGGTCAGATACTCTACAACAAGAGGTACAAAGGAGCGAAAGACTTGTAGTACAGTTGTAGTACATGATTTAAAGTGGTCAAATTCGACCACTTTTATCGTATAGTATATGGTATAGTATATGAAAAAGAACATCATCATCGGAGCATTATTGCTCATCCTCGGCTTTGTGATAGGAATCCTCTGCCGACCCCATCGTATTGAGAGAGTGGTGGACATTCAGAGAGACACCACAATCTTGATAGATACCCACATCATTGAGAAGCCAGTCTTTGTTGAGAAATACATCAAGGACTCCTTCTTGGTTGCGGTACACGATACAACACGCATCCACGACACTCTATACCTTGCCTTGCCAAATGAGACCAAGGTTTATTGGGGAGATGAGTATTATGCAGAGGTAAGCGGATATAATGCTAGCCTTGATTATCTGGAGGTCTATTCAACTACCAAGGTTATCAGAGAGAGTCAAGGGGTGACATACCGTCACTCTTTGGGGATAGGACTTGAGGCTCAGTATCTTCGTAATCCCTACATACCTATATACCTAGAATACTCGCATTTGTTACAAGGAAATGCAGAATTATATGCAAGAATCTTGTATGATTTGCCTAGTCAATCCTTGGGAGTAGGATTAGGGGCGAAGGTTAGTATTGGATGGTAACAACAACTTTAAGTCACATCAGAACGGTGTGGCTTTTATTTTGCTATACTATAGGGTATGGGAAAATTGGAAGATTTCAGTAAGGTCATCAAGGTTGTGACTGAACTGACAGAGGTTTCAGAGGATGCAATTCTCGGAAGATCGAGAGAAGCAGAGGTGGTGGATGCAAGATGGATGGTCATCTGTCTCATGAGGGAGAAAGGTTATCAATCCAAGCAGATTGCTCCGTTGATGAATCATCCCATCCGCACTATCAATCATGCCCTAAATTCGTTTTCCGACAGGGTTAAATACTCCTACAACAATCTTGGCAACATCTTGGCAACAGCGAGGCAACAACTGCGAGAATAGGCAATAACGATGTCGGATTTTTGTCGTGCGGTTAATATTGACCGTGGCTTAAAAATTCAACATTATGTCAGACACAAAAGTCTATTCTTTTGGCTCAGAGGGTAACGCTTCCCTCAATGCCCTTCTCCCATTCCTACAGCAGAGAGGTATTGACCCTGCTATCCTGTACAACATGGGAGGAAACAATGGTGGTTTCTTCGGAAACAATGGCTTTGAGAGCATCATTGCTCTTATCATCGTTGCTGCTCTCTTCGGCAACAACAACGGCAACGGCATCTTCGGTGGCGGTGGCAACAACAACTCAGCAGAGAGGGAAATGCTCATGTCAGCGATTCAGCGCAACGGAACAGACCTCTCACAGCTCGCTCAGACCATCGGTTGCTCTACCTCTAGAGTACACGATGCCGTAACTCAGGTATCTACTCAGATTTGCAACCTCGCAGGTCAGAACGCAATGTCATTCCAGCAGGTAATCAATGCACTCCAGGCCGGTAATGCTACCCTTGCAACTCAGCTCGCAAGCTGCTGCTGCGAAATCAAAGGCATCATGAGCGAAGGTTTCTCCTCAGTCGGCTACGCTCTTCGCGACCAGACCTGCAATCTTGAGAAAGCAATCGCAGCATCTACATCGCAGATCCTTGAGGGTCAGAGGGCGGCAGAAATGCGTGAACTTCAGGACAAGCTCGATGCTCTCCGAGAGAAGAACTCACAGCAGGCTGCCATACTCAACAATGCACAGCAGACCGCTCAGTTCCAGGCAATGCTCGCACCTATCGCAGAGGACTTGGCAAGCATCAAGTGCAAGCTCCCAAAGACCGAGACCGTTCCTATCAACAATGATTATGTTCGTGTAGATCGTAGCATCAGCGCACCATTCTGCGGATGTGGCTTCGGAACTGGCTTTGGATTCCCTGGTTTCCCCGGCTTCTTCAACGGATTTAACAACGCATTCTAAAACCTTTAGAGTATGTTTATCCTAGACAGAACAATAGGGATAGAGAGTAGAAGCGTTTCTGCAACCGCTACGAATGTGACCTACACATTTGAAGCCTTTAGAAACAATGCTTTTACAGGTCTGCTGCTAGTGGATTTGCAACAGCCTATCCCAACGACTGCCGCCGATACCTTGCCCGTCCTTTTCGGCTCGGTGCAGCTCCTCAATTCAATCGGAGGACAAGCAACGGTTGCTGACTTAGGTGGAGCAGATACTGCTAGTTTGGTTTTAGTCTACTACAACAGCAGAACCGGAAGATTGCAGTTGGTAGGAACTTATGAGGCACCTGCTGCGGCTGCTGCTTCAGCATCGGAGACTACAGGTACATTTTAAGTATTAACGGAAAAAGATTAAGATATGTTTTCAGGGCTTAGACAGAATGGATTGTTCTACATCCTTGAGAAAGGAGATGAACTCAAACTGAAGATTGGTCAAGTTGTAAGTATGACTAATCCCCAACCCAAGTATGGTCAGTTTGGCTACAATGCACAGCCGGAGATGGTTGTTGATGTAAAGGTCAAGGTTGATGAAGAAATCTTGGAGTTCAAGCAGCTCAATGCCAATGCCAGTATTGCCAATAGCGGTAGTGTCATCGTGAGTGACAGCAAGGATGCTATGAGTGCAGAGGTGGAGGGTCTGCTTCACACAAGTAAAGGAATCCTTGATAGTGTGAGTTATCATGAAAGGGTACTCGCCTCTTGTGACGGAATCCTCAGAGAGTTGAATCCTAGTTTCAAGAAAGAAAAGGAGCAGGAAGAGAAGATCGGAATGCTTGAAGAAAAGATGGTTGGAATTGAAGGTACTCTCAGCGATATGATGTCCATGCTGTCTAGTGCCCTGGAGCAGTCTAAATCGAAACGAAGTAAGGAGGAATAATTATGGGATATATTGTAGAAATCACCGAGGACAAGGTCGAGAAGGTTTCTGACCACATCGAAAAGGCTCTGAAGTATATGGGCAAAGCCATGCAAGCTTGTGAAGCTATGATGGAAGAGTCAGAAGACATGGGCGAAAGAGGAAACTATGGACAGCGTGGTTCTAGCGGCGGCTCTGGCGGTGGCTCATACGGCAATCGAGGAGGCGGCCAAGGCGGTGGCTCTTATGGTAGCCGCTCAATGTACGGCAACCGAATGGATGAGGACGATGAGGAAGAAGAGATGGGAATGGCTGAAAGGCGTAGAAGACGCAGATAGTCAGTAATCGGTAACGGAGGGGAGGAGACTCCCCTCTTTTAAGAGAGATTGATATGAAAAGCAGAACACCCCTTGATATGTATGATGTGGAGATGATGCCGCCTACAATGAAAGCATATCTTCGCAATTACGGATATTCATTTAGCAAGAAGGCTTGTGAATGGGCTGTCTCTCTGATGGAACGAGAGAACAAGGCTACAGGAAAGAAAGAGAAGATCGAGCCTTACTCCAAGGAGAAGGTAGAGGAGATGCTGACAAAGTACGGAGTCAAGTTGGATAACAACATCGGATATAACTTCGTGTATGTTGCCAATATGACCCTTGCCGATTGTTGGAAGGAATCCATAGAAGATGAACAGCATCTTGCGAAGCATGTTAAGTGCCTCATTGACGATGTGGATGACAATCCCGAAAACATCTTCCGCATATGGATTGCCAAGATGGATGGAAACGGAATCCCTATCCCTTGGGAAGATATATTGTAGTCTATGATAGTACATGACATATACTTGCCGGAGTACGATTGGCATTGCAAGGTCTTTTACTCCGTTACTACCTATTGGGTGGAAGATATACTGAACGAACTCAAAAGGATAGGATGTTCAGGCAAGAATTATAGAAAGGCAAAGAGAAACCTTGAGAAAGGAGATTTGAATACAGGATTGACTCTGTCCAACGCTAGAAAGGGAGAGAGTGTGATGGTCATTGCCAAGACTAGCAGTCCAGATGAGTTTGCTCATTCCTACGATCACGAAAAAGGACATCTTGCCAAGCATATTGCCTTGGCATATGACATTGACCCGTATGGCGAGGAGTTTCAGTATATGAGTGGAGACATAGCGAAGAAGATGTTTCCCGTGGCGAAGATGTTCATGTGCGATTGCTGTAGGAAGAAGTTATACAGGAGACTATGATGAGCAGTAGAATACTCATATAGCCATAAACAACAAAACCCCGCCACGATTCTCATCGGAGCGGGGTGCTTTCATTAAGCCTCCTTTTCTTTAAGTTTGTTGAACAATCTTTCTGCCATTTCAATCCCCTCGCAGACTGGATCGGCGGCTTTGCCAATCAGTCTTGTCGCAAACACAAGTGCGGAAAGTCTAATGAAATCAATGTCTGTCATGCGAATCAATTATGAACTAGCATAACATAGGCACATAGTGTGCCAAAAGGGAAAACGAATGCGAACTGCTATTGCTACGGTATTGCTTTAAAGATTCTTCCTCCTTGCATATTCAGACATTAGGATTGAATCAACCTTATTGTCATCAATGTTCTTGCACCTCTCATTTTTTCTCAAGTCGAGCATTGGAAAAATGCGTTTGCAAGCATTGATGGATGTGTTCTTAGTGTCAATAGACTTCTTGCCTTCGCCGCTCTTATATACCTTATCAGCGTTAGACCACATCTCCTTCTGCCACTCCTTAGGAGGGATGAGATGATAAGGAATACGGTGAGCCGCCAGGAGTCCGATAAGATAACCCTTGCAGAAACCGAAGTTGAATGTAGACTTGGCTGATGAACCAAAGATGCTGTGAACATCCTCTATCACACACGCAATTTCTGCGTTGTTGGAACGGATTTCGGCCATTATCTCTGACAACTGATAATAGTCATTATCTGCTATGGAATAGTGGCTGAAACACCCATCTTTCTGTGTCGTGATAAATCCCTTATCACCGACATCTATTCCGATGTAAATCTTACTCATAGTTTCCAATCTAATTTTACTCCGCAAAGCCTAAGCGCATGTTGAAGTTCGTGAATATTCCTTGCTTCAACCATACAATAAGGGTAAAGGACGCACATTAAACCATTGTCATTACGAAGCGGGTTATATGTCTTGTCTATCGTTATCTTCAATAGACCATCCTTTATTAAATAGTCAGCATTCCATTCATAAGTGCCGTCAATATAGTCCCTGCAAGCATAAACAAAATCTATCTTTGGGTCACGCCAAAAGCCTATCTTTTTGAGCGTATCCTCCGTCACTTTAATCGGTTCAACATCGCGCAACCTTGCATAGTAAAGCCTCTTGTCGGTCTGCGGATTGATGTGGTAGCCAATCTTCTTCTTTGTGATAGATTCCACCCTGCGTGGAGTGCCGGAGACTAATACATAGTCTCCGATTTGTAGTTGGTCTGTGCGTATCATAATCCCAATATCTGTTTAATGTTGGCCGCTTGTGCATAAGAAACATCATTAGGTGTGAGTTGTCTTACTTTATGTAGGACATCCCCAATAAATATATTTTCTTCAATCTGCTTTATTTCGCCTTCTTTAGGGAAGCCAATTTTGCAATAAGACCATGAATCCATTCCGACACGAAAACCATCCTTCTTTCTGAATCTGCCCCTATCCGTCACAATTTGTGTAGGAGTGATTGATTTTACTTTACACAAGGTTCTATCCCAAGTCGTGATATATATTAGAGTATCACCAACCTTTACTTCATTCAAATCTGTATTCATTTCTTCTTCCTCCTAAATCCAAAGGCAATCTTGGGAGAAACCCCAAGATGCCAAAACCAATATCGGATTGCATCGCAGAGGGAGGCACAAGCATCGTAAGTGTTGTATCCTCTCTACGACAATCCATTTCGCATCCGGGTAATATTGCTTCTCCCAAGTTGCTTTTCTGATGTATGGTAGTTTCATATCACTTTCCTCTTATGATTCCGTCTCCGTTACCGACAATGGTTCCTGCTTCCTTGCGTTTTGCGAGCTTATCAAGATTACCCAAACCAACATCCTCTAATGGCCATCCCATAACGTGAGCAAGGCCTGCGGTTTGCCATAGAATGTCACCAAGTTCTTTCTTCAGTTCTTCTTTCATCTCATCCCATTCAAAGAAAGAACCTGTAGGAATAAGGTTGTTTTCATTTGCCTCCTCTCCTTCTTCCCACCAACCGATTTTCAGTTGCTCTTTACGCACAGCTTTTGCAACCTTACTTGCAAACTCTCCCATCTCTCCGATAAGATTGAGAAGCATATAACTCACATTATTACACGACGGCATACATGTGCTCATCGCTCTCTTCTGATACTCATTAAGTGTTAAATTTTCCATTTTAATATCTTCCTAAAATTGTTAACAAAAAGACAATGGCCACAAAGCCAAGAATATTTACTACCCATGCAATAACAGCATATAGTGCATTGTTCGGATACTTCCACAATCCCGATGGACAAGTAATAGCTACTCCGCTATCGGTAGGCTCAGTTAGAGTTTCTCTCAGCTTCATAAGGACATTGGTCTGCTCAAGCTGTGACGATCCGAGAGCCTCAGTAAGTTCCTGCTGACTTGCCTTGAGATTGCTATACCAGAAGCCGATATTCTCGTCCTCGGTCTTCCAAAGGATGGAAGTGTACCCTTCAGTCCATCCTTTACGTTCTGCGTATGACAGAGCCTTGTCAAGCCTATCAAGGGCAAGTTCTACGGTGTTTGCGTCTGCCGCCTGCTCCAGAAAGCCTGTGCAGTTTTGATTGAACTCGATTCTCATTGAGATGAACCAAATTGTTGCTGCGATCCAAATGGCAGCGAAGATAATTAATAACTGTTTCATAATCTTATAAATTTACTTTAAGCTGTTATTCCTTTAATCTGTAATGAGCTATATCCTTATCATCAAGGCAGAAGGTATTATCTTCCTTTGACGGATTATAATTCTTCATCTGATGCATCCTTTCGTAAATCTCGTCAGCATTGTCCTTGTTATGATGCGCTATCCTCGCAAACTCCAATAACAATGTGGCAAACTCCCCTGCATCGGAGTGGAACTGATTGTGACCTTCCACATTATACACTCCCTCCTTCTTGAATATCTTGTCAAGGTGTGACTGGATGTAGAAGCGGTACTGCTGTTCAATCTTTGCGAGAAAGTCATAAATCCTCTTGAAAGCACCTTTCATCTGGTCTGCCAGATCCAGGTCCTTGCGAAGATGACCTCTAGTAGTCCTCTCCTTCTCTCTATTATGAACGGACTTGACTCTTCTTTCAAAATCCTCTATAAACAAGGTTGTCATGTTAGCAGAGGTGAGAGCCATCGCAAGAAGGAACTCTATCTTCTCACACTCCCTTGCCTGTGCTGTCAGCTCTTCTCTTGCCTTGGCAATCAGCATTTCCTCTGCTGTGATGTAATGCTTACATCCGTACATGTACTTCGGAAAGCTCTTGTCTATCTTGGAGCAGTGTCCGGTGACAAGGCAATAATGGATGCAGTTAGCACAGCATTTCAACTTCGGATCATTATTCAATGCCTGATGTAGTTCTGTTCTTATCTGTTCGTCCGTAGGTATGCTTGGCATAGTTCTTCACTCCTTTGTTAGAATTGTTATCCATAAGATTTTTGACAAGATTCTGCAATCTCTTATTCTGTTCACGGTAATATCGGCATCTGTTCAGAAGACTGGCGCAGTTGGCTAGATACGCTTCCTGCTTCCCCTCTGCCACTATGACGGAATCAGAGGGCTCCATGCTGTCGATATAAAGTTCTTTTAGCTTGTTTCTTTTCTCTAACTCTACAATCTTCTTATCCTTGCTGGCAATCGTATTACATTGTATTTCCGCAACCCAAACCAATATAGCGCAACACACGACCCATAACAACGCCTGCCAATTACGATCAATTACATATAATACCGAATTCGATACCATTACAAAGGCAATCGCCCATTTCATCCATTTCTTCATAACTCATACACTTTTGCGTAGGCATCACATCGTCTGCCTAAATACCACTTGAATATCTCTGCTCCCCAGTGCGTAAAAAACTTACGTCTTTTTTCTTCGGTGAGATTATATTCATACCACCGGACTTCATACTTCCTTTTCATCATCTTGTATATCAATTACTGCGTTTACTTTCTTACTCATATCCTTCAAGCCGAAGTATTCGTCGATCTTGCTAAGGAACTCTCCGAGGGAGCCCTTAAATTCAAAGTGTTTCATATGCTATACATTATTGCTGCCGTGAATGTTGCTCCGAATGCCACCTGTTCAAGCCAGTAGACAAGGCAAGTCTTGTATGAGCTTGTAAGGATGGAAGCCATTGCGATTAATCCAAGCCATATAAGGATGACCCACCAATAAGGGGTGACGAGAGCTACCCACAGGAGTGAACAAGCTGCTGCTATTACTGCTGAGATTGAGTGGACATTGCCCTCTAGCTTGTCATCCTTAAACTTAGGAGCTGTGCCGACAAAGGCTATTGCCATAGGAGCGAGAAAAGCCAAGAACTGAAAGGTTGAGCCTTCTGATAATGTCAGCCAAGCAGGCATCATGAATGCTACGACTGCATACATCATAAGACAGAAAAGATGGCCTTTGTTGCATCTTTCTTTCCATAGGTAGTAGGTATTGCTCAGAGACTCTGGAATGCCAAATAATGCCACGCAAATGGCGTTATACGCAACATAAATTACAGTTGCTACAATAATGCTAATTGATACTAGTGTCATATTCTTTAGTTTTATTCATTCTTAATTTTCGGTTAGCGTGCTTTTCTCTTGCAGCTACCTTGATTTGATTTTCCGTTTCAGCAATCATCATGTCTGCTATCAGTAACGATACGGGGCCGAAGTCTTTCATATTCCAACGATACTTGACGCACTTTCCTTGATATCCTTGCTGAATCAGAAGTCCACTCTTAATCATTGCTCTAGCCACGAAGGTGTACTTTCGTTGTATCGCTGGCTTTGCTTCCTTTCGGATGAATCTACATAGCCCAACCCTCCCAAAGCCTACAGCAGTCTTGGCGTAGACCAGTCCGAGGATGTGGATCATATCCATTCGATCAATCGGCTTCTTCGGCCATCCGTTGTTACGATATCCCATCTATTCCTCCCAATATTTCAAGATGCGTTCAGCTTCATCGTTATAGAATTTTTCATATCGAACATTAAGAAGCTCTGGTGAATGGTATTTCTTATCCATTGACTGCTCCATATCGCATAAGGCGTTCTGAACCATCAGAACCCGAATCACTTGTTCTTTAGTCGGTTTATTCATCTTTCAAAATTTTAACAAGTTCTCTTTTAAGATATTGTCTGTCACAAGAATTGAAAAAGCATATTCTTTTTAATTTTCCCATTCTTTTAAGGAATTTACCGTCTCTTCCCCAGAAGTGACGCTTATTTGTTTTGGATTTCTTATTCTCCGATGCCATCTTTCAAAATTTTAACAGCTTCCTTGATACCTTCGGAAAGGGCGCCATTCCACTCCTTAACCGACCAATACTTCCCGTGATGATGGCATACACATACTCCATATTTATAGATATTGTATGTTATCGGAGTATTAGAATCATCATCAACGAACACCTCTACAATGATGTTCTTCTCTTCCCTCAGCCACTTCTGAGCTTCCCACATTGTTGGGGCGTCAATGAGTTCGTGTCCCAGAACATCTTTAGGATAGGTATTATAACCTTTTAACATTTCATTGATGGAACACCCTCTCATTTGATGAGTGTTAAATATCAGTTCTTCTTTATGGTTTGGGAAATAATAAGCATAAGCACCTCTGTTGTACCCAAACTCTTTCAATGCGACACAAGTATCATAGTCGCAGTAGTCTTTTTCTGTTAGCATAGTTCTAATATAAACTTATAGTATTAAGATATTCACTTGTTGATATATCCTCTACAGGATAAGACTTGTATTCTTCTTCATCTCCATTAAAATACAGAATCTTTATCTCTGCATCCATCGGCATATCCTCGATAGCCTCAAGCAAGTCTTTCTTTGTTAGTGTTGCCATAGTTAATCTTTTTTAGAATTTGAACTTATATAATATCCGAATATGATAAGGGCAGAACAAACAGCCATTGCTAAAAACATATTGGAAAATCCTTCCAGTATAACATTCCACTCCATTACAAAAACTTCTTACAAATTTCTATATCTGGGTCAAAATTCTCATAGAAAGCATCTCGCATCTCTGCGGTTGGGAATGATAGTAGTTTATTATATTGTCCGCAATACTTTTCTTTTATTATATCACCAAAATAACAACTCATTATGTATTTTGGAGGAGAACCGTAATCATAATCAGGCTCCCAAGGTTTCCCCAATCCCATCTCCTCTCCTGCTATCTTCCAATAGGCATCACGGCAGACTAACAGCTTTTGCAGAGCAACAAGTAACTCTCCTTTATAACCGAAGTCATTACGAACTGATGCTCTATCAAGAAGAACTTTCGCGCACTCCTCATAAGTCTTCGGAAACTCCTTTTTCTTCTTCTCCAAGACTATCTTCTGAGCGTTGATTACATTGCCGTTCTCGTCAGTAAACTGATAACCTTCGGGGAGAACATAAGTAGTTGGGTCGGATTCGCTCATAATATCACACCAATATTTGTCCTCCTCTGTGAACTCAATTTCCTCTTCTTCCACAAGCCCTTCAATCATTTCGTCTGTCCACAAAGTCTGATATTTATCTTCGTGAAAAATATATTGATTTTCAAGTGTTATTTCTGCGACAGTCATTATATATCCAAGATACAATGATTTTAAGTTTGTAAAGATTCCATTTTCAAATTTAATTTCACCTCTTTCGTCCTTATTCTCATTATACCAATCAAGACTCTTGATTCGCACCTTTTGTCCTACTTCGTATTCCATTTCGCTTATATTTTTATTCTTCTTTTTTAGTCATTTCTTTCATTCCATCAAGTAACTTCACAAGATTTCCTATAAAATCATTGTCGGATTCCTTTCTAAATTGATTAAGCCAACTTGAATGAACAAAACTAGGTGTATTGTCGTAAGGGAAAGGTTCTTTATCCTTGTTCCTAAATAAGCCTTTACGATAGAAATACCCAAAGGCACATATTTCAAAGGAGTATTGATAAGCACTATTTGGATAGTGATTAAGCGTCATGCTTGGGAAATAGAAACTCCAATATTTCGCTGCGTAGTCACTACTTATATGTTTAACGACAAGTTCAAAATTGAGCCAATAAACACTAAAATACAAACTCTTTCCGAGCATAATATTAAATGTTGGCAATATGTAGAATGTGCTACAATATTTTAATTCAATTCCTAAAATATTCATAATGTGTCAATTTAAGTTCAACTTTAATCTAAACAATGGAATTTAAGACTTATCCTACTGCTAAAATCTCTCATCTTATTTAACCATTCTTTATGATGATATTTCTTCCTACATGCGGTTGAACAAAATTTTCGTTCTGGAGTATTTTTTACAAATTCATTTCCGCAGTAAGGACACTTTATAATGTCGCCTACTTTTGCCTTTTTAGCCATCTTACTTCTTTATTACAAGTTCCACTTCCATCGGTGAGTTCTCGAAGGTCACTTCGGGGAAAAGGCGGTCATCTATTTTGTATGAATCAAGCCTATCATTCCAATATATACCTCCTGTAAGCATACTCACTTCCTGCTGAGGTTCAGTTTGGTATAATTTTAAGTTCCCCGATTCTGCTCTTGCTATCCAAAGTTGCATACTATTCCTCCTTATAAATTCCTTTCTTATGATACCATTCTAATGCGCGTTGCATTAAGCCTTTCTGCCTATCCTTGAGGTGTCGCAGAACCTTTTCTTGTTCCTTAATTAGCATCGTTACTTCTTGCCACCTTGCGAACAAGTCTGGTAAACTCTTTCTTACTTCAAGAGGTAGAGTGTTAAAGTTTTCACTATACTTTCTCCAAGCCTCGCGAAATTCATCTTCGTCTATCTTATTCATAATATTCCTCCCATTTCTTGTGTAACATCCTTATCAAATCCCACTGCTGTTCTTTGGTCAGTTCTTCCCATCTTGCTTCAGCTCTCTTGCGAACACACCTATATCTGATGTATCTATCCCAAAGAATCACCAAATATCCACCAACCATTCCAAGCGAAATAGAAAGACACAAATGCAACACAATTTCCATTATCTTCATAATTATTCCTCCAAATACTCCTTGTTAAAACACCCTTCCTTGACCATATATGAAATCATAGTTATACATGTTTCAAAATCATCTAAGTCAATATATAACTTTATGCAACCGAAATCATTGTAGTTACATATATCACTATGTTTAATAAGTTCCAAAAGTCTTCCAAGCGACCAAGCGGGAAGGTCGTTAGGATTCTCAGTAAAATGGTCGCTAAACACAACTACATCAGGTACATAATAACCAATAATTTTATTTCCTCCCCAAGATGGCGGTCTATACATATCCGCAGTCTCTTTTCTGAGACCTAATGCCAAGAGCCTCTCACTTTGTTCGCGTGAGGTGCAGACGGATGATTTGAAATTAAACTCGCTCATATTTTCTAATTTCATAAGACACATAAGGTCTATGTTTATATTTTTCTAACTCCCTTTTTGCTTCTGCTCTCGATAAGGGCTTACTTAATACCTTTATCTCTACATTATCAAAAATCTCAATAACTTCCCACAGAGATTTGGGTGCATAATATTTCTCCCATAACTCCTTGCTTAAAGGGATAGCATCTTCAAGCAGTGGGAAAAATTTTCCTTCATCTATCTTTTCCGAAATATATCTGTCACTAAGATTTATCTTGCCTAACACAAAGGTGGGTTCGTTGGGATTTAATATCCATTCGTCGGCTTCGTTTCTTTTCATCAACGATGTTTGGTGATACCATTTCCCCTTGTCTTTACTATTTTTGATTAAATCCCATCGAAATATACTCCCATTCCATTCTACTGAATAAAACTTTTCCATATCACTTCACTTTATAAACAACCGTTGAATCTATTGCCACACTATCCCTATAAGTTATCTCCAATGTGGTCTTGCCTCGGTAGACATCAAGGGCGGTGGGAGTGTTTTTTTGAATGGGGCAACGAGCGTATGTTAGTGCCACATAAATGCAAATCACCGCAAGTGTCCCAAGAATTAGCATTCCGATTTTTTCTACTGTAAATCCTTTCATATATAATGCTCAATTAAAGTCTGGATAATGTTCTTTTACATAATCCACAACTTGGTTATACTTATCACTCCCATACCAATCTATAAATTTTTCCTTGTTGCAAAAAGGACAAGGAGTAATACCGATGTCTAAAAGATGCCCCTCTTCATCTATATCATCCAAATCATAAAGATGTCCGTCAATACAACGAGCATCGGGGTATTTTGACCCGAAAAAAGGGAAATCTGGGTGTTTTGTTCTCATTTCCTTTCCTCCTTTTCCTTTAGTTTCTCCACGAGGGCGTGGGCTGCCTTAATAGCAAATTTCGCCATATCTACCCAAGCATAATCATTACATTTCGTATTGCCACACATACCTCCCATCGCCGCTATTGCTGCCTGATGCTCAAGGCGAGTCCAGTAGTCGGGGTTATATTTGGGTTTAGGAGGCTCTTTGACATCGAAGTCAAGTTCATGTGCAAAGTATTCTTTACCTGATTTCTTTTGCCATATATCGCCTTGTGAAGACATACATAGTCT
>JAEIGA010000448.1_pt1 | contig 60025 bp, 69 predicted proteins | sample 9270691 | NCBI WGS metagenome assembly JAEIGA01 (sample SAMN17057246, study PRJNA624740) | gut metagenome | biome: biome; isolation source: fecal sample | host: Bos grunniens | place: China: Xizang | collected 2019 | reverse complement strand
GGCAACATCATCTGCTGATCCAGCAGCAAAGGCTATTGCTCTAGCAAATACGTCTGCTGCCATGATTAATCACCTAAAACCTTTATGTGAACTTTACCAGTTCCTGTTGCTTCTAATTTTACTTGGTCCATTCCAGTTACGGCACATAAATAAATACCAGCACCTGTAATAGAACTTTGTTTTCCTAGTGTAGTTAAATTAATAACACCTACATTATAGAATGTTTCTAGTTCTGAATGTTTGCCCATTAAAGTAATAGAAGCCTCACCATCCACTTGAATAGATAGTGAGCCTCCTTGTACTTTTTTAAATAGCAATTCATCAGGACTAACTTTAGTTAAATCAATAAATCTTTCTTCTAAACTCATAGTTTAATCCTCCTTTGCCTTTCTATTTCTTTTGTAAAGCTGCTGCTTTATAGAACCCTGTGGTTCCTGTAGAATTACCTACTCTGTAAGGATATGGTCTGCCTTCGCATATATCAAGTATTTGTCTTGTCCATCCTAGACCATAAGCCGTGTCTGAAGTTCCATACGAACTACCGTTTCCAGTACCGATTATTTTTACAGTATCTCCTATTTCTAATGCAGGCGCTGGTGCGGGTGTTGGTTTTGGTTCCTCGTATAATTTGATGTCTTTTTCATTCATCCATCCTAGATATCCTGTTGTGTTGTATGGATGAGCTGTGTTTTTAGCAACTAAAACAATATTAGTAATTTTATTACTAACGTTACCTGTTGGTTCTAATGCAGTTGAACTTTTATATAGAGGTCCATTAATAACTACCTTATCCCCTTCTTTAAATTTGCCAGTATAACCATTAGTCTTGTCTTCTTCTGGTTTTGGTGGGTTTACTGTTGCATCCACAACTTTTTGCACATCATCTGGTAGATAGATAAATCCTCTGAAAGTGTATCCAGATCCTAATCCCCATCTTCCATTTGAGTTACTTCTTGTTTGATTCCAGAACGCTGTTGAACCGTATCCACTTTCTGAAGTATAAGTAGATGATGAACTATTTACTTTTTCAACGATCCACACGTGTCCCGCTCCATCTCCACCGTTTAGAGTAGAACCTTTCATGGCACATCCGATTGCCCCAACCTTTGGAGTTGAACCAACTTTCAATCCTGCCGCTTTAGCTCTTTCGATAAAGTTTTCGGCATTGCAGTTTAGTGTCTTATAAGCACAACCTGTTGTTCCTCTGGCATCGTTAATGATTTCGTTGAAACGACCGCTCGCATATCCAACGCAGTTGGCTAATACATTTGCATTAGCATCCATTGGGTATCCTTTAATACAAGTGTTCCATCCACCTGAACCAGTGGTTATGTAATTTTTGTCACCGCTTGGCTTATAATTTCTAACGGCGAATTCTCCAGCTCCGATACCTTCTGGTGCTTCAGCATTCACGTTTTCAACATTTGCTTCAACTTCTGGATCGTTTAGTTGTTCTAAAGTATCTTCATTGAATAAATATTGTACATCTTCATCTTTGACTTCGTCGCTAATGAATGCTTTAGCCACCATTGCTTGCATCTCTTTAGGAGCTTGTTCAATTCTTGCAATTTTCTCTACTGCTGTTAAAATAGCTTTCTTGAGCATGTCTATACCTCCTTATATTTCAAAGACTTTTTGTCCTTCAAACATATAGTATCTGGAAGGGCATAAAAATACAGAGAAGAGTTAAGTCAAACTCTTCTCCTAAAGGTACTTATCTTGTTATTATACTGTATATTTTATCTAAATCACTTTCATTTATCACAAGTGGTCCTATTGTTGGTATATCAATCATGATGGCTGATTTGGCAGCCTGTACCTTCATTTCCTTATATAATAAATCTACATTGATTTTATTATTCTTATCTATTAAATTCATCTTCTTTACCAAACTGTTTTCTCTTAGCTGCTCAACCATCTCTTTCCCCTGGGAAAGATAAAGTCCTACTCCGGCTCCAAAAACCCATTTACGCCAGTCATCTATTTTAGACAATATTTCCGTATCTATAAATTCAGCTAATCCATTTACAACTATTGTGTAATCATACATATAAAATAAGCACCTCCTTTAATTATTTTGTTTTACTACGCTCCTGTGGTAGTTGTTGTACTAGGTGTAATTGTTACATTACCCCATCCAGGGCAAACGCTTGTATTTGGAACCACTAATTTAGTTAATCCAAATAATTGACCAATTTGTCCTTGCATGCAGTTAATAGCACCATTCATTGTAGCATTGTATACAGCTTGAGTATTAATAGCTGCTTCTACACCACCAATCTTTGTGTTTAATCTTTCATAAACATCAGCAATCTTTTGGTCTGTGTAGATGTTAGATTTTAATAAAGCAATTTCGCTATCTCTGTTAACGATTTTGTTTTCTAACTCCATTTCATATCTGTTGATGTATTGGTTACATCCATTAGCACTCATTCCCATGCCACCTAATAAATTTCCTAAACCACCGTTTAGAACTCCTAATGCTGTTCCTGCGATACCAAGACCTAATCCTGATCCAGCAACACCTTTGCTTGCAAATTCTGCCATATCCATATTTCCTCCTTTACTTTTAAGATAACTCATATAATACCGGTCTTATACTTTATTATCTTTCACCTATTAGTGACACAAAAACAAAAATTTATAAGTCAAAAAAAATAAGAGAAACCCTTATAGATCAAGGGTTCATGACACTTTTGATAGAAAAATGCAGGTATATTGCCAAATACTAGAAAAGCAATTAGGGGATTTTTGACAAAAAAATAAGAGAGCACCTAAAGCGCTCTCGTAATCTTCTCTATTATTTTCTTCTTTTTTCGTGATATAGTGCTTTCGCTCATGTTTAACTCTGCCGAAATTTCAGATATGGTTTTCTCTAGTAGCCACAAGTCTAAAATTTTTTCCTCTTCGGTAGAGAAATACACCTTGGCCTTAATAACAGCTATCTCCGGTCTCGTAAAACTTAATCGTGCCATGTTCTCTCACGCTCACCTTCACAGTGGGTATGAATAGTTTCAACTATATCTTGGGTGTGATCCTTCCAATAATCATCTCTAATTCTAATACTATCATAGAAAGAGAATGTCAAGATAATAATTAGAATGAGATTTAAAACTAAAAGAAAGTTTAGTTGTTTCTTCAGTTTCAAAATAATTGTCATTGGTATAGAATGCATACCACTTTCTATGGCCTTCATTTCTTTTCGTGTCATATAAAATTCCTCCTATAACAACCCCTTACACTATAGTAATTTCATATATAAAAAAATAAAGAAGAGAACGTCCTCACGTTCTACTTCTTCAAAATACTAAATAAACTTTTTTTGGAATCATGACATTTTAAATCGTGGTCCATTTTAGTCAACTCTTTAACTGCTTCTTCTAAATGCCATGCTAAATGCTCTAACTCTTTAACATCAAAATCTTCTTGCTCGTGTTCCCATTGAACGGCCACAAAACCAATAACATTTCCGCATATATCTCTAATGGCTAAATCATAAAAAGACTTAATACCGATTGATTTTTTAAATTCATAGCTATTGCCCATCTCATGTTTAATATCCTCAATATCCTTACAGTAGGCGCGTCCTTTTTCTGTAATGTCTGATATAAAACGGGGCATAATAGCTATAGGTAGATTAGAACACTTTTCTCTAGAGCTGGTTAAGCTTGCCCTATATACCTCATATGAAGCCGACATCTTTAAAGCACTACGATAGTTTGAATAGTGTTGACCATTGTGAAATTCAAATAATAAAATACGGTCCGCTTTCAATAACTCTTTATAATAGTCCATTTTTTCTATGATGTGTAGGTCTATTTTATTTTGTTCTCTAACACTTTTAGAAATTTGTACATTGTTCGTTTTTTGATATTTGTCTATATATTGTTTGCAAAAATATATTCCAAGAAATATTTCAGCCAAAATAATCCCAATAGATTGTGCAGTTTCTATTACGTGCTCCATCTCTTACCTCCTTTTCATTTTATAAAGTTTATCTCTCTTATATATAGTGTAATGTGACACTATAAACTAAAGAAAGAAGAGGAATTATTCCTCTTCTTTTTGTCTGTTTATTAATTCTGTAATCCAGGCATCTCTTTTTATGGAAAACTCATCTAAAGTCATAACCTCATATTCCTTTTCCATTTCTTCTAACGTAGGTGTATAATTAACGGCAAAGTAAACAGCCTCTTTTAAATCAGGTGGCCAATATAGGCCGTCTTCATTTAAAGCACCTATGTCATCAATTTCATGTAAGTAATGGTCTGGTTGAATTGGTAATAATATATTATTTTCTATTTTCATAAGTCCTCCTACGATAATGTCCATCCCTTGTTAGTTGCTATGGCTTTTTCAGTAGCTGTTAATTTAGCTAATGCTTGTGAACCTAAAACAATTTTTTGAGATGGTTTTCCATTACCTGATAAATTGTATAATCCATTAAGAATGTTGACTAAAGAATCATGGTCTAATTGTTTTCCTATATTACAATTCTTGTTAAGATCCAGTGTATAATTAGCATAGTTAGCTCCATTGGCATTATCAAACGCTTTTCCATAGTTTTGGAATCCACCACATTTTTGTAAGCTGTATGTAGGACCGCTACTTGCAAAAGAACCGCCAAAGGTTATTGCTGAACAATCAAAAGCTGGTAATTCTTTTTGCCAATATAAATTACGCAAGAAAGTTACTAATGAGCAACGTGTAGGAGAAGGTGTCTGATCAACATCGTCGTAGTCAGAATATAGTTGTACTCCTGTAGGGAAAATAATCTGTCCTTTCTTCCAATCAAGGAGAGAAGTATAGCTACCACTACCTCCGAAGTAGGTCTCCATTTTAATAGCACCAACATATAATTTCTTTAGGTTTGGTAACTTGATGTCAATTTGACCAGGAGCAATAATTCCATTCGAGTGTGTTAAATTTACAACTCCACTTAGTGTGACTTCCGTCAAAGTGTCTGAAAATAAAGGACCAACTGTTCCTATACCAAAATATGCATCATAAGATGCTGAGTAATATTCACCAGTCCATTCATCTAGTCCCAAGAATTCGTCAGCATAGGCATAAACAGCAGCCCAAGGTGCTCTGGCTCCTCGCACATCAACTACATCTGTTTTAAAACCTTTAATTCCATAAGGACCATTATATCCAGTAGCATAGTTGATTTGTTTATCACACATATTATTATATTTTGTTAGGGCTTCTTCACTCATACGTACAGGATGTCCTGTTGGTCTATAAGTAGCTGGTGATACGTCATAAGAATACGTAGACCATGAAATAGATCTCATTGGATAATATGAATTACTACCCCAAGTATAACTAAAATTAGTAAATTGTTCAAGATTTAGTTCTTTAAAATATGACCATTCCACAGTACCAGAATATCCAAGATTCGTTACAGATGATGGCATTGTTAGTGTATTATTTAGTTGACTACTTAAACCACTCATGCCGTACAAACCATACACTTTACTAATATCACCTATATATCTTAATTTTGGACAGGAAGAAATTTCTGCAACACATGCTGGCCATTTGTAAATAAGATATTCTAGTTTTGCCCATCCATAAAGGTCTAGATACTCGCTATTTATTCTTTGACATTGATCTGGAACAATTAACACTTCTGCTAAGTCATTAGATATTTGATAGCCGTTATAGTTATAAATTCCGAGAACCGGTGTAGTAGGATTACCTGCTTCAACTCCTACAGCAGAGTTTGATATAAATTTAGGGATGCATATAACTGGTGATTCACTACCACTGGTTTCAAGAACTTCATAAACAAGTGAGTATCTGTCGTCGGTTGCTCCAGAATATCTATAGAATGTAAACAAAGCGTCTCTTGTTATATAAGTAATTTTTAAATCAGGATAAACAGCAGCAAAATCTGCTTTATATTCTGCTATCATTTCAGCAGACAAATGAGGGAAAACCTCTACGCGCAATGTTCCAGTGAACGTAGCGTGTTCTGTGTTAAAGCCTTCATTGTCAATACCTTTCAATTCATCAGTGAATTTTCTTAATAAATCCATTGACATAACATTGTCATTAAATTCAACCCTTGCTCTACTTAAATTAGGACAAATTGCCAATAGTTTAACAAGATCTAATCCCACACCAGAATTCGCTATATCAATTGTAGAGACATTCTCGTATGTCTCTATTTGTAAATCTGTTAATGCATTTTGGTTACGTAACGTTAAACTTGTTATACTCTTTGGTAAATGTAATTTTGTAATTGTACTAGTCTCTGGCAGTGTAATGGAAGTAATTCCTGAACCTTGCGCATACACCTCTCTTAAATCAGTACATCCACTTGCATCTAAAGCACCAGTTAAATTTACACAATTAGTTACATTGATAACACGAAGTAATGGGTTATTACCTATAGCAATATTTGTTAAGTTGGTGTTGGTAACATTGTTTGAACCAATAATTAAATCTTGTAATTTACCACAACGTGTAATATCTACCGTACCTGGGTATTTGTCAGATAAGTCCCCAAAACTAGCTATTTCACTAGCACCATAAATGATTGTTTCAGTATCGTTGAATATCAACCCTTCTGGTGATGTAATTTGAGTAGTTTGTTCAGCTGGACATCTTGCCCCTTTAATAGTTGAACCAAATTTAATATTGATGTATTCAGTTGTGTAAGGTGTAATAGAAAAGTCCGCCTTAGGTGCATATAAACGCATTGTAGCGTAGTTTGAATTATAATCACCATATTCATATTTACTATCTAAATATGTAATACGATTTGTTAAAATGTATTTGAAGTGATCCTTACGACTTCCTTGTGCAGCATATAAATATGTACTATCATTATCAAATACTAAAGGATCAACATATTTGAATTGTGAGTCTTCGTTGTATGAAGCTTCTACAAACTTATCAGAAATATTCTCTATATAAGTTTCCATCATAGCCTCGTATGTTAATTTATCTTTTCTTAATAGATGGTAGCGTTCTTTAATTTCATCACCAAACGCTTGTTCGAATAAATTCCAAAGTACGCTTTCACCTTGATCGTTCCATACCCATCCACTTCCCCATTGGTCGTGAATTTCTACATCATATGAAAACTTAAGAACACCTTCGTTATTTAGCCCCCAAGCAGTGTCCATGTCATAAAATCTAGGATACCAAATTTCACCATCTACTGTATCAAGGAACATGTTTTTTGCTCTTGAGTCGGTTAACATCGCAAACTCCATAAATACAGTATAATTTAAACAATAGTCTAAATTTAGGTGTTGTGAAAATTCATTCTTAAATTTTGTCAAATTGTTTGTTGTATTACATTCAACAACCCAATCATAAAGTTTTTTAATAGCAGTATAATTAGTGTTCTTATCAGGATATCTTGCTTCAAGATTATCTCCTACACCAGATTCTGGGCTGAAATCATTTGTCTTAAATAAACAATGGTCTGAAGTATTATTACAGAATTCCCAACTTTCGGATTTTTCAGTAGTTAAACCTAATGTATCACTGTCTGCTTTATCATTGTTAAACATATAGGTTCCATAAAATTCAGGAGTGTCATCTGCTGTGTTCTTATGGAATATAACACAAGGGAATCCATACATAGTGTCACGTACATTAGGATTTGTTTTTCTTGTAGGGAACAAATCTGTAGGCAATCCATTTGCTATAATAGCACTACCAATATTATGGCTATGCGATGTGTCCATGTAGTCTGCTTTGAAACAGAACGTATTTTCTTCTATAGCATTTTCATGGAACTTAATTTTTTCTGGTAATTTTATTTTCCAGTTCTTTCTTGGATAATATTGTGAAGAAGTTCCTTGTACGTCTATAGTACATTCTTCATATGTGAAATTATATGTTGGATCTGCAGTGTTTTCATAAATACATTGAACAGTTCTCTTTTCTCCTTTGGCTGGCGGCATCTCACCAATAATCGTTAATACTGGCATAGTACTCTTTAATTTTGTATAAGACACTTCTCCAGTAGAGGCATCGTAAATTTGATTACTAGTATATTCTGCTATTTTTCTAGCATTGTCTGAAATATCGTAAATATAGTTATTTAATATTTCTTCAGATGATAATGCTCTATCATATACACGAATACAATATATATTAATTTCTTCTTCGTCTGGGTTTAAAGTGATACCAACTGCATCAGTTTGTTGCAAGTTATCTGTTGATACATATTGTGTTAAACCACTTAATACACCATCAATATAAGTTCTGATTAAGCTATTGGCTGTTGTACTCTCTATTACAAAAGAAATACGAACACGTGATGATTCATTATACTTTGCAATAACAGAAGTTTGTTCGGTTACAATTTCACAAGAATTTTGCTTAACCTTGAATCCCTTGTTATCAGAATAACATTCAACTAAAGAACTGTTAGGTGAAAAAGCATTGAAAGTTTCAAACTCTACTTCAATTGTTTTACCAGTTTTTCTAATATCATCTCCAAATAGTGGCATAGGAATAACTGCATTGGCCTTACCTTTTAATTTTAAAGCTCCATCGATCCATCCATCTGTTTTCCATGTCATATTGTTAAAGTTTACGGTTACGTCTTCGTAAGACCAGTTAGTTCTCGTGTTCTCTTGTTCTTGGTTTGAACGTCCGTTTGCTGTTAAATATAATGACATATTGTCGGTTACTGGTTCCAAATCCATATCTAGTTCTGCTACTTCAACAACATGGTCAATTGTTATATCACCTACAACTATGCTGAAGGTTACCGTTCCTGCAGGATAATTACTTATATTCCAATATTGTTTAGTTCTACCTGCGTTTACTGTTAATTTAGTTTCTCCATTTATTTGTAATAGAGTTTCAACTGTTTGAGACGCATTACTGTATACCATATAATCTATTAATAGTGTATCTCCTTGAGTTGCTTCTGTTTGATTGAAAGCACTTGTTACTAATATTTCACTGTTAGTAGGATCTGCACATAAGAAATTATATTCTAATATATTACTTGTAACAGTAACTCCGTCCATATCTGTATCTGCATACATCATTAATGTATGAGCACCATGTGATAAATTTTTAAATGTTTTTACAGCATCAAGTTTGTTGGCGTTAATTTCCATGGTGGTTTCTTCATCATCAATAACAAAATGCAATGTTTTTTTACCATATCCCACTAATTTATACCCAACATCGATTGTCGTATCTTTAATAACAGAGTCGTTAAAACTTGATGATAATACTAGCTCTATTCCGTTTACTACATAATCTAATGTGATTTTAGCTTCATTTCTATCTGTAGTAATAATTTGGAATACATTTGAACCAGATACAACATATTGTGTAATATCAAACGAATATTCACCTTTTGTCACAGACTTGGTGCTCTTTAATTTACCATTAACATATAACTGTGCCGTACCCACGTTTGGCATAGCAGTTGTTTCATAATAATACTTTAATTCAGTTTTAGCCCCAACTGCAACATTTTGTTCTAATGGGCTAATAGTTACTGTATAGTTAGAACGTGGATTACCACTTCCACCTCCACCACCTTCACCAGTGCCAGATACTAAAATAGAATCAACTACACGACCCTTTACAACTTCATACACTACTCCACGTTTAACTTCGGTTAATGTGTCAGTATTATCTCTATAAGTATAATCGCTAGTACATAACACAATTTTTGTGTCTTTGGTTGTCATCTCAGACATTTCTTTTCCTGTCTTGCTCTCAATAGCGCCTTCAAAACCAAGGTCTGTTATATTCAGATTACCAACCAATTCAAAACCATTAATACTAGGTTTATTAGTAGCGTCATTATAGTTCATATTTACGGCTTTTCCGTCAATAATTCTATAATATTCTGATATACCAGAACCATCGTTACGAGACACTTCTTTATATATCGCCATATTTTCCCTCCTTTTAGATTTTATCTCTATAATATTAGTAAGCGGTAAATGGGTAAAATAAAAAAGAGGAGACTAATCTCCCTCTTTCCATACTCCCCCTTCTTTTACATAAATTTTCTTCGCTTTAACCCACGCATTACCAGTTTTAAAATAAACCTTACCAAGCGACCAAGAATTCCCTTGCCTGGTATAGACCTTGGCTTGATCGGCTGGAGTAACAAATTCTATGTTTTTTCCAGCATATCCTAGTTCCGTTACGCTGTTGTCCGATAAAGCCGTAACCCCAACCTGTATCAAAATTGAAGTTTCTTCTGGTACATTATAAAATACAGACTTGGTACTACTAATTTCTTGCTCTATACCATGAGTACCTGCTATACTATAAGACAATGTTTTGGTTGGTGAAACTGTTGTTCCAGACAAATCTACAGTAACTTTCCAAGGACCGGTGCCTATATCATCTTCCTCTATATTATAAGTGTATTTTAGTGTAGGAGTAGGTGTTCTAGTACATTTGTCAGACCAACCCGCTTCTTCAAATGTATAAACGTCGCCAGCGTCCAAATCGCCGCTGTCATATACTTCTACGCCGTTGCCTTTAATGCAACTAGTTGTTTCATACCAGGTATCTGGCTTCAAACCAGTGATAGTAAAATCGTTTGGAGATGATGTTACATCCATGAAAGAGTAACTACTAGCCCCTCTCTCTCTATAATAAACCGTTGCTTTTTCCAGACTAACTCCGCTTGGTAATATATATGTTATACTTGAGCGAATTTCCGTTGCGGCTGCACCCTCTGTTTGGGAGTTTGAATATATTCTATATGGCGCTCCGGTAGTCGGTGCTGTTAAACTTGCGCTAACAGTAATTGGATTAGATGGAACAAAGCTTTCTCCACCATCATAAAGAGAATAGGTAGAACTAATTGTATATTTGTTTTCCTCATTATAATTATAATTAACCCATCCTGACCAAGAGGCTACTTTAACATATTGACCATAGGTAGTACTGTTAAAAGAACGGTCATTATCTGTTAACCATGAGGCCGCATTCTTAGGAATAGTATCCCCTTCTGCTGAACCCCATACTACACTACCATCTACTTTAATATTAATACCTTCCTTACTTGTACTGAAGTTATAATACGGTTCCCCAGTCCATCTACAGTACATATAGGTTGCTACTGTTAATTTAATTTTACCTTGCGCGATATCACTAAATTTGTAATCCATACAATAGCTATATGCATTAGACGAACCTCCATAAGAGTTAGCTAACGTATATGCTGTATATATTTTATCTTTTTCCGCTGCCATGGTTATCTACCTCCTAGCCCAATAAGATATAAATATCTCCGTCTTGTCCAGTGCCATTGCTTGGAGTGCCCGTACCTGAATGTACTGTAGGAATTTTAATAGTTTGTGCAGAAGAACCATTATATTCTGTATTCACATTATTTTTCTGTAATGTTAATTTGTTCGCAACATAACCGGCGCTATCTGCAGTACCTGCACTTGTAGCCTTTCCATTTAAGGCTCCTTTGAATGTTGTGGCATTAATTGTTATACCAGTTAGTGTTCCTGTCAATGTACCACCTTCTAATGATAAATAATTAGAAAATTTCTCATTTAGTAATTTTCCTTGATAGGCATCTAGAGCCCCATTACCAGCAGAAGCCGTTGTTAAATTATTAACCACTAAAGGTGCAACCAAAGTAGCTGTACTGCTATCTGTAACCGTCATACCATTAAATCTTAGATTTGTTCTATAGGTCATACCAGTACCACTGCTGTTTAATATAGTATGACCTGGATGAGTCATATCTACAACACCAGTTTTTATTAGTTGCCAGTTGTTTTCATTTCTTTTTAAAAGACATGTTGTGTTCTTGTATTTAGTAACATCTAAAACTGTAGAACCATCTTCTATAGTAATTGTATAATACAAATATTCTGTTGTTGAATTTTTAAATCTTAATTTATATCCGCTGGTTGATGTAGAAACAGTGGCAGGGAAAGTAACTCCTACTATTCTGTCTTTTAAATCATTCTCCTCAATATCATCATGAGCAATAGTAAAATTACCAGCACTGTCTTGTGTGGCTGTAAAAGTCGATGTTACATACTCTCCACCAGAAATAGCCCTCATATGAGTTAATGGAACAAAGTCTTTGCCCTGTTCATCTTTTAAAATTTTAATTGGACATATAGCCATTCCTTATCCCTCCTTAATTGTTTTTATTGATTTTCCAAGAGCCGTTCTCTTGTAATACATATATTTTTTTTGCCTTTCTCCAGATGCCGTCTTCATCCATAATAAAGGTTTTTCCTTTTAACCAGCGTCCATCTGAATTCATAACAAAAGATTTCGCCTGCTCTTCTTCCCACAAAGCGTACAATGTTGTATTGCTGCTTGGTCTATAAGGGGAAGTAACTTTGGTGTTGATGTTGTCTTTTTGAGTAGTCCATCCTAAAAATGTGTAATTTGTTCTGGTTGGAGTGGGTAGAGTTACTTGTGAAAAAGTTCCAACACTTGAACTATATTGAGCATATAGTGTTTCGTCTTCATCGTAACTTGGTACATAAGAAGCTCCAGGCTTTCCACGTAATATACCACCACTAGCCTTAGTGTACCAACCAGTATTGGTGTAAGTGCGAGTTGCTGTGGAATCTTTGGACGGAATTGATACAGTTCCTCCATTAGGATCAAAGGTGATGGTTCTATAATCTGTCGTAGAAGATTTACTAGCGGTTGGTAGGGTAATGGCAGAATACTCTCCTATATAACCCAACCAATGTGCCACTAAAGTGTGCGTACTACTTGGAGTGTAGGCAGCACCGGCAGGCATTCCTCTGACAGCACTACCAGAAGATGGATACCATCCATCAAATTCATACGTTACTGTTGCTTGTGACTTTGAGTCATTTAAAGTACCAGTTCCCCCGTTAGTATTGTATTTTACTACACGGTAGAAGGTTGCGTCCGCATGACTCGCATTTGGTAATACTATACTATGTTGTGTAGTATTTTGAATATAATAAGCTACCAATGTATCATCGCTATTATTGGTATATGCATCACTTGGTTGGAATGCCGTTCCTCCTAAAGCAGTAGATACCCATTCCTTGAAGATATATTCTATGTCTTTATAACTCAAGATTGATGTCTGTGTAGAAGTACCACCATTACTGTCAAAATATACAGTATAACTATTTGCATTATAAGTGGTATCTTTAGTTGGCATAGATTCATCTAAGTAAATAGTTTCATCATGATACTTAATTTGATCAAAAGGTTCCGTACCGCCCTTACCATCATATGAAATTACATAAGCTTTTAAACTTTCTGTATTAAAAGTGATGTATGTATTAATCTCTTTGGTATAACCATCGGTTCCTAGCTCCCAACGATCGTGCTCCAATTCCTTCCAACCTGAACCATAAATCGCACGGAAGAAAATTGGTGTTGTACCAGCTACCAAAATTGCCGGCGATACGGTAGAAGTAACCGTTAAAGTCACATCGGTTACTCCACTTCCTTTAGATGCTCCTCCACCACTACGAAGCGGAGCAAGTGCAGAAGAAGAACTGGAAGAGGTCAAAGTTACAGTGACATCATCTGTTTTTCTTACTGCGTAACATTCGCCCGTTCCAACTTTGTAGCCATAGCCAGATACAACGTCATTATACGAACTTGATAATTCGGTACTACTACTCATGGAAGTTCTGTCGTTATTTAATGATAAATATACACCCTGACTATTATAACCAACCCTTTCATATTTAGCCTTTACTGTCAACTGTTGAGTAGTAGTTTCATATTTTACATCTGTAATAGTAACGGTACCACCAGTATATCCAAGATAGGAAAAAGAGGCAGATGCATCGTTAGCTGATTGAAATTTAGGATTTGAAAATGTTAATTCCATTTAGCACCTCCTATTCTACCATTATATAGATATCTCCGGCTTTACTACCAGTTATTGAACCTGGAGTACCAACTCCATAATAAGTTTTGGTATAAGTTCTTAATGTTGAATCAAGTACAGACTGTATTTTAGACGAAGTCCACAATGTTGTTGAACTTATAACCGAATTATCTACTTGAGTACCATTTAATTTAGTGGCATTAATAGCATTGTCTGCAGATGTTGCTCTATCCGCTAGTTCTGCATGATCCACTTTACCATCTCCATCCTTGTCGTATGTGTTAATTAACATGTAAGACGAAATCGGTAAAGCGTTACTTATTGTTATACCATTTCCTTCTTCATTAACTACCAATGTTTTACCAGCGTTGCCGGTATATGTAACTTTAACATCGGCTAAATTAGAGAATTCTCTTACTGCGGTATCAACGTTAAAATCTATAACATTTAGTGTTGCCTTATTACCATCAATAATTACTTCTATGTTGTCTCCAAAATTGAAAGTATTAATCGTATCACTAGCAAATTCTCCACCGTCATATAGTGTATGATAATTATTTTGTACTTTATTTTTTAGTTCAGTTTGTAAATGCTCATATCCTACACTGCCAGCTGTTGGTTCAATTACCACGTTGTCAATTGTAGCGTTCTCATCTGTCACTTCTGTTGTAACTACACTTAGTTTATGGAACCCTTTGGCACCCTCACTATTTGTACCATAATAACTTCCCGCTACTGCAGTATCTATACCATCAACTTTTTGTGCTACGGTTGCTATTAATGCCGTGTCTACAGCTGTATCACTTTTTGTAGCGTAATTCTTTTTCCACATTATAGTGTCTTCATCGGTATGCCCTTTGCAATCTATTTCTAATACGTCACCATTTTTTACTAGGTTCACACCATGATCATAAAAACGTAATCTCTTGACATCCCCTATTGATGTTATGCTATGTTGTGAATCAGATGAATCTCCATCATATTTATCTATTGTAATATAATCTATTGTCTTACTGTCTAGAGCTTCAATTACTGATTTTGTGTTGTCATATAAATTATTAATTTTGTTTACTTGGGCGGTTGAAACTACATGATAATTAATTCCATTATCTTTTAAATCATCTGCATAAAGATTGTGTGGATTAACTCTTTCTGTATCTGAGCCTACTGTTAAATAGTGTTCTTTAGCAGCAACAACTTCTGGTACGCTTTGCACTTTGGCAGTTGTATAATACTCATTTGATCCTTCTGCTATATGTGTGGTTGTTAAATCAAAATCTTTTTCTAATGTATGTCCATTAATTTTTAGGCTTTTATCTGCCTTGGTTAGCAGAACGGCATAATGCGCATCAATATCAGCTTTGTTTGAAGCTATGTTAGTTTCAGCAGAGTATAAACGATAACGAATACCTTGTCTATATATTTCGCTGTATGTTGCATCGTGTATCTTCCAAATTTCAGATTCTATATTGTTTAATCTACTACGAACGTCTTCTATATCTGCGTTATCGGCTAATAGGTATCCCTTACCAAAGTGCGAACGATTACGAGTTCCAGTCATAGTTTTATCAAGCGTTGTTGTTCCATAATCATAAACTTTGCTTAGACCAAATAAATGAGTTGTAGTAGAATAAGGACCTACGACTAAATTGTATAATTCATTAAAGTTTTCGTTATATAAATTAGTTAAATCAAATTTTATCATAGCAGGTTCTGTATCACTTGGAACACCACTATAAATTTTAAATACATTATCAGCGTATTCTGGTTTGATTGTACCTACTTGTGATAAACGACCTAGTGTTTCAAATCTACAACAGTTTTCTTCATCGAATGCAGAAAAATTTGATACATTTCCTAACACTACTCTAGTTGCTTCTACATAAGGAAAGTTAATAACTGCCCCTATTGGATCGTTAATGTGTGAATATGCATCTTCCATTGAGTTGTATTTTACACTACCATATAACATGATATTTTGACCGTTAGGTGTAATTAAATGTTGTTGTATTGTATAATATCCAGTTGGTAAATCTGTTAATGAACCATTCTCATAAATACGAGTAGGATCTAACCCTTCTTGTTGTTGTAAACCATCTCCATTTAAGCCACCTACTGGAGCCATATAATATAATGGAGCATTAGAAACTAAAGGAAAAGATTTAAGGTTATAGTTCGCTCCATTTTCTGTTATATTAGGATATGCATCAGTTGAACCTCTGACATAATTAATACCTTCATCATAATAATATCCGCCTTGGCGATTTACTCTATTGTCTTCTGTAATGCCATGAGTTAAATTTAATCCTTTGGCTTGACTACCAAACATAAATTGTCCTCTGTCAGCAGTATAAGCTATATCGGGCATTGTAAAAATAAAATCTGGTTCTATGCTTCCATCATATTTTACTATAATAGAACCTATATAAATATAGTTTGGATCATCTGTTTCCGGCATACCTTGATGTAATGTATAATTACCGTAAACATCAACCTTAATAGAATAAGCATTGGCTGTTAAAGACATTAATGATGTATCTACCTCAGTAGTATCAAAACGATACATACCTTTTAAATATCTACCATCACCTGGTTGGTTCTTAAAATACACCAACATCCTTGGCATTACTAAGACTTTTGTTGTGTCTGTCTTTAATTGAATTTCATCTTCTAAAATTACAGCACCTGAATTAAGGAATCCCTGTCTAAATGTTTGACCTATATCCATAATCTTATGCCATTGTTTATCTCCTTCTGAGTAACGATAAAATTCTCCACTAGAAATAATATAACACGCTTGAGCATTGTCTGGATTTTCTATGGCCAACATATCATCTATCGTATTTTTAATACCATCTTCGTTTGAGAATGCTAAGTTTACGTTAGCAATACTAATATCATTTCTTAAATTTCTAAAATTTCTGTTTAATGGAGACGATATAATTTCTCCACCTATCTTAATAAAATCAGTTGCCATTAATTAGCACCTCCTATAAATACCTAGGCAATATCTCAGCTTCCATTGAGAATGCTGGCATATTGCTTGTTCTAATTTTTAATTCATCAACTTGTACTATATTAGCACCACAAGTTATATATACAGGTACATAATCTCCTCTAATGTTTTTGAATTCATCAGGATCACTAAACAAACTAGTTTGTTGCCATTCATTTTGTCTATAAATATACCATAAATCATTTAATCTATATACGTCCCCAACTTTAGGTTGTGGCGGTATTAAGTCTTCATTATTATAAATTTCTATATATCTACACTCAAAGCCAGCCGGTCTTTTAACTGTACCATCTTCATTGATTTCCGCTGGTAAAATGTCATGTGTAATTACGTTAGTTCCAAGTGTTATATTATTATTAGCAAAATCAACACTTTCTATTTTAGAACCTCCGTTATTATTAATGCAAAAATACCAACCTTTCCATATTGAACTAACCTTTTTAACTATATTAGTAATATGAGCTATATTGTTTTGAACAGTTACACTATCATACTCTCTTAGATAGATAGCTTCTATGTTTTCAACTACAGATTCTGGAATCATAACTACTTCTTTTTTACCATTTAGCCCAATTGGATAACCCTTGAATCTACCATAATATGGTTTACCATCTTTATCCTTTATAACTTGTCCAGTAAAATCAATTTCAATGTCTCCACTTAATCCGTGTAGTTCCACTGAACAAGCATCTCCAGTATCATAGTTTTTAAAATGAATCATTCCTCCATCTCCAACCTGTGAACTTAAATGTACCTTAAACTTAGGATAGCTTTTTGCATCACCAGGATTGTATAGTGGAATTTCTTGTTCCTTACCTTCATTAGTTTGTTCAACATTGATGTTCCATTTAGTAGCAGGACACATGTCTTTATATAAAAGACCACTATCATAAAAATAATTATCTGGATATACTCCAATACCATATCTATTTAAAGCATCATAAACTAAATCGTCTCTAAAATAGCTTATACCATAACCGTATGCAGAACCGACAGTTTCAAATGTTATACTAAATTTACCGGTATATACTGCGTCACCATCTTGCATATCACCTAACACTGAGTTAATTGGTGTTTGCACCTCTGATAAAGGTATATTGGCTAATGTGCTTACACTAGTTGGTTTTACATAATAATATTTATATGGTTGTTCAGAAAATATCAATTTTCCTACTTTACGTGGGTTTAACCAAGCCTTTAATCTAGTCAGTTCACTAAATGTCAAATTATCAGCAAACATATTAAAGGTAAACTTCTGTCCAGTAATTTGAGTTCCATAATAATATCTACCGTCATACGCGGTTACTTCAGTTGTTTTATCTTTGTAGGTTGGAGTTAGGTAAGTTGTATATGTGCTTCCATTTGTAATAGAATAAACGCCTAGATCGGCACAATCTATACCATCAAATATAAAAGTACTCCAACGCTCTCCAGCCTTTACAGGTCTACTCATACTTTTCCCTCCTTTTGTATATAGTTCTCTCTATAAATAAAGTAGTCTAAAACAGGTAAAAATAAAAGTATGCCTACTTTTCAGTAAGCATACTTTTTATATTTTGAATCTTTCGATTGCAATACCTGTACGACGTCCAATTCTCTTGAACTCATCCACAAATGCGTCAAATGCTATTTTACCATCTTCTACAGAAGACATGCTATCAACATGGAAGTCTATACTTTCTATATATACTTCTGGTGTATTGTTATCGATATATGCATTTCTAACATTGCCGGCTGTACGTTCAGTTAATTCTAAATAACGTCCAAGTCTCATAAATGCTTTAGTTTGTGCAGCATTTAATACCGCTTCTGGTGCTGATTTAGTACCATCTAACCAAGCTGGTCCAGTAAAATCAGCAATACCACCTTTCTTGTAGATATATTTGGAATTACCAAACAAACCATTTTTATAGGTCCAGATTCCTTTTCCATCTTCTTTGGTTAAAGGGAAATATCTCTTATGACCCAATAATACACTTTCAAATTTTGCTACGAAAGCTCCTCTGCCCTTTCCCCACCAATCTGGGCTCCATTGTATGTCTCCTTTATATTTATAATTCCAGTCTCCCAATGGATCGTCGTGTACTTGTGTGGCCTGACCTGTTTTATCAGCTTTTTCATAAGCGGTAATATATGTACCGTTACCTGGTTTAAATTCCAATACCGTATCTTTTGGAAGGTTTTTAAAGGCTCCTGTGTATTCATTACGCTCTGCCGCCATCTCATCATATTCATCTTCTATCTCATCCAAAGTGATAAGATCTTTATCAGGACCTGGCTCATCTTTTGTTCCTGGATCGTATTTGATTGTTGGCTCATAATCCCAATCATTAGATGTTTTACCACTAATTTTTTTCATAGCATCTTCTTGTGCTTTCTTTGCTGCTTGCTCTTCAGCTATCTTGTCTGCATTCAACTTATATTGAGCTAATACTCTTGAAAGTAAAGTACCTACTTCTGTTACTTCTCCATTACGTAGAAGATCATCTAATCTTTCTACAACGCTGTTTTGTAAAGAAATAATACTATCTTGAACACCAGATACATCCATACCAGCTTCTTGTAATCCAGTAACAGAGTCTGCAATTTGAGTGCTCCATTCTTTTTCCATTTCACGACGTTCTGCATCACTGGCCTTTTTGTATTCATCGGTGTTTTTTAACACCTCCATGATGGCGTCTTCATCTCCCATAATACGATTTTCAATCATGTCATGGAATTGTTCCCAATCTTCAAAGAACTCATCAAAATTTCTTTGTAATTGATCCTTTTCTTCTTCTAGGGCTTCGGTAATAGCATCTAGACGACGAGTATATTCGTCTTCTCCCATCTGTTCTAGTTTTTCTTTGATTTGGTCTTGATAACTTAAAACTTTTGTATTACTAGCTCCAGATGTATCCATCATAGAACGCTTTAGACTTGTTTGTAGATCGCTTAATTCTTCACTATCTTGTTTAGCTTGATTAGCTCTATCATGTGCTTCTTTCAACTTATCCATAGCTTCTATTTCGGCATCTATAGCCTCTAGCTTATTATCTAACATCTCTTGATATGTATCTTTAACAGATTCAGCTACTTCTTTTTCTAAGTCTATATAAGTATCTACAAGTTCTTGCTGTGCATCAATTGCACTTTCCACAGAATCTATCAAGTCTTCATAATAAGTGTTTGTTGTGTCATGTATGTCTTGATATTCTTCATATAGCTGATCAGCTAATTCTTTCTGAGTAATTTGACCCTCTATACCTTCATCTTGTAAAGCATTATATTTTTCATAGTCAATTATAATATTACCAAATTCATCAAAACTAAACACGTCACCTACTGCTGAGCTCTTAATAGCGTTTTGTTCAGTTTGTTCTAAATATTTTTGTTGTTTTAATAATTCTTCTTGTTGACCAATTAATTCTTTAGATTTTGCTATACGTTCTTGTAGATAATTAGCATGAGCTTTACCATAAGTAATCTCTCCATAAGCCTCTAGATGGTTGATACGATTTTGTAATCCCTCAATCTTTCTAAGAGTGTTATAAATTTCTTCTAGCTCACCTAAATATTTTTCTAACTCTTCTGGATCTAGACCTAATTTACTTAAGTCAGCGTTTTCCATTTGTTCTAGCAAGTCAATCATATTATCTAATGATTTAACACGAGCATATAGATCCTTTATCGTTTCACGACCCTTTTCATTGTGTTTTGTTAAAGCTTCAATAACTTTTTGCTTATCATACATGTCGTCAGTGCCTTCAATAGGCTCAAGCCCTTCAACGACTGCGGCACTACCCGTATATTGCCATTCAAATTTTTCACTACCTACTAAATTAGATAAATAGCGTTTTAGGTTAGTTTCATCAAGATCACCATTAATAAAAGCTTTTACGGCAGCTGCTACTTGAGCAGTATTATTAATAGCTGCTTTTGACCATGTTTCTGAATCTTCGGTCATAGCAAAATAATATTCACCAACAGCAGTAACCATTTCTCCCATTTTTTTGGTATAAGCTACATTACCTGCCGCTTGGATATTTTGAAGACTTACACGATCTCCTTCTAAATCTTTTAAATAATCAATTAAAGCTTCGTTTGCTGCTATCTCTGCTTCTACAGTATAAATTTGCGAATACAAGGCAGCCCTATCCGCTTTTAATTGTTCTTTTGTTGTGATGATTTTTGCTTTGGTTAATGCTGCTTGAATAACCTGCATGCTTTGCATCGCATCTCCATTAGCAGTAATTAAACCAGTTGTTTCATCAAATCCAAGTTTCATCTGGTCTAAAGCGCCAATGAAATCATCTAATACCTTGGCATTAGCTAAAGCTCCAATATCTATATCATCTAATACCTTTGCTAATTCTCCAAATGTATCTAGGGTAATTCCACCGTTCTCACTAAATTCTTGAATAATAGAATTGACACTACGTAAATCTTCTGTTATAGTCTCTAAAGTTTCGTGTAAATCTGTCCATGTTACACTACCACTAATTTCGATATTGCTTAGGACTCCCTCAAGAACTTCTTCGGCTTGTTTTCTCAGTTCTTTGTCATCTGTATTTTCGATTAAGTCTAACAAGTATTCAGTAAATGCTTGGTTACCTTCGTCCGCACCACCTTCACGTAATTGAGCATTTATCTTATCAAAAGCCCCATCCGCTTCCATTTGTGCGAACAAATCTGCATTAGCAGCATCAAATAAACCAGTGTCATTATATATCGCTCTTTCTTCCCCGGTTAAGTTTCTTAACACATTAGCTCTTCTCTCTATCAATTCAGCTTCTTCTTTTGTTAAAAAGTTGTATTCTTTTTTTAATTCGTTATATTCATTAAGATAACCTATATAAGCAGGATAATGTTCCCATCCTTGTTGTTGATATAGGGCTATTTCTTTTTCCAGCCATAAGAAACGTTCCATTTCTTCTTGACGTTTTTTAGTTTGTTTAATTAAATTATCATAATATAAGCGCTGATCTGGATCATCACTACTTGCTTTTAAATCTTCATATTCTTGAATTTTTTGTGTATAATAAGTTCCATCTCTTTTAGCTAAATTCTCTTCATCTAATGTTAAAGTTTGTTGTATATTGTCATTACCATATAAGCTATTCATGACAGCTTCTGTCATTTGTTTTATGGCTGTCTCACTTAATTGAGCGGCTTTCCCCCATCTCTGTACTGCAGCTTCTACTATATTAAAGGTTTGTTGATAAGTCATCTCATCGATTTGACCTTGTAAATTTTCAAAAACTCTAAACAATCCATTCCAATCACTAGTATTAAGGTTGGCATTATTAAACTCTTGAGCAAGTGACTCTACTTGTTGAGTTAATGTCCAATTATCTCCAAATCCTCCAAATGCCTCTGCAATATCAGCGGTGTCATTAATGATATTGTTTTTTAGGTTGGTCATAATATTTTGAACATTCTGCGCACTGGTAGCAAGTTCATCTGTTTCTAGACCTGTGTTAATTTCACCCATTACATTACGTAATGAAGCTCTATTTCCCTTTATATATCCTTCATAGAACTCTGCTACTTTATCTTTGTTAAACCAATTATTATCTAGTGATTCAATTTGTTCTAGTTCGGTTTCAATCATTTTTTGACGAGCTTGTTCTGTCTCATATTCCAATTCTTCTAGTTTATCTTTAACATCTTCAATGGCTACACTTAAATTACCAAACTGATCTTCAATTATTTCTAATTCTAAAGAGTCTCCCAATTCTTGAGCCAATGAATTTAATCTTTCTTGCTCTGATGCTGTGCGATATACTTTATTAGAAAGTTCTTCATAATCTTCTAACATTTTCTTAGCGCCTTTCTCTGCTGTTAAGGCGTTGTTATATTCATCTAATGATTCTTTCACCGCTCCAATGGCTTCCTTCATTTCTTCACTAGATACAGTAAATGCATCTACTGCTTGTGTAATTATCGATACCACGGCTGCTACTGCCATTAATATTAAACCAATAATATTACTACTCATTACTGCGTTAAATTTAGCTGCCGCTCCAGTTGCTCCATCAATGGCAACCTTAACTGCCTTAAATGCTACAATGCACAAACCAGCAGCTACTGCAAATTTAAGAATATGTCCAGCTCCAGATGCAAATTTATTAGTACTATTTGACATACCTTCAAATATTGTGTAAAGAACCATCATAGTTGAACCTAAACTAGAATAACTATTTAACAGTTGCTGATTTGCTCCTTCTAAATCATTAATATTAGTCTTAAGCTCTTCAATTCTTTTATTATATCCTTCAATATCTTGCTTTTGTTTTTCAAAACCAGCGTCGCCTTCAGATTTAGGATTTCTTAATTCTTTTAATTTTGCTTCCTCTAGTTTGCTTAGTTCTTCTTGATATCCAGCCACTGCATCTTTGTTTTTACGAAAGACTTCAGCTTGTGCCTTAAATGTTGCGGTTAGTTTATCTAATCCTTTGACGTCTTTACCGATTTTTCCCATATCACGTAGGGTTTTAACCCATTTTGTTTGATATGAAATCCAACCACCTAAGGCCTTGATCGTACTCATTATTTGATTACGGAATAAAAATAATGCAGCACCAATAAGTTGAATAGGTGTCGTACCTTTACTAAATGCCTTAATAATTGCTGTTATACCATCTATTGCTGCTTTAAATAATTCAGACGATGCTAAGTTACTAATAAACTCTTGCATTGCTACGTGCATTTGTTGTGTCTTAGAAGTAATACTATCCATTGCCTTAGCATGCATCAATGCTTGTTGCCCAGCACTGTTTGCACTATCTTCACTCAACTCTAATACACGATCCCAGTTTTGCATTAATGTAATGAAACGAGATTGTTGACGCGTACCGGCGATAATAGTTCCTAAATATGCTTGTGTATTTCTATCTAATGAATCCCATTTTGGACCCAACTCACCAAGAACATCTTCCAAATCTCTCAATTCACCTTGAGCATCTCTTAATGCTACTCCAACAGACGATAACGCTGTTTCTACTTTATTGACATCTGTTTCCCCGTCTTCTGTTGTACCAGATTCTTTAACTTGTTGCATACGAGCCATAATTGTTTTTAATGATGTACCAATGTTCTCTGGTGCTTCACGAGTTGCTTCAACCATTGTAGCAATATATGCTAAATAATTGTCCATTCCAATTCCGGCTTGGTTAGCTTGTGCTGCTGCTTTAGAGAATGCTGTAGATAACTCATTGATATCTGCCGCAGAAGCCGCTGCTACTTTGTTAAACTTGTCGGCTACTAATGATGCATCTTCTGCACTTAAACAGTAACCATTAACTGCAGCTGTTAATTTGTCTGCTGCACTTACGGCGTCTATTCCAGCTACCTTTGCGAACTGAGCAGTTACTTCGGTCATTTCCATAACTTCGTCTGTACTTAAACCTTGTTGATAGAATAAAGTTGCCGCACGAGTAACATCATCTAATGCCATTCCAGTATCTTCAGCCATTTGTAAGAAATTGTCTTTTAAATTCCCAACGGCTTGTGAACTTAAACTAGAAACAACATAGATTTCGTTTAACGCTGCATCTAACGATTTATAGAATTGATATGCCGCCTGTACTCCATCCCATAGTTTTCTTACAACTTGAGCTATACTAAAACCAATACCAAATTGTGCAAAAATTTGACGTAAAGTACCTGTGGTTTTTGATAATTCTGCAGCCGCTGCTTCAGATTCTCTAAAACCTTTAACCAACACTTCGTTCATTTGTTCAGCCGCAACAGAAATTTGAATATATTGTTCAGCACGATTTTGTAATATACTTTTTGTTGTTCCCACTTGTGCAGGATCTTCCGTTTTTGCTGTAAAATCGGCGATTTTGTTATCCAATCTCTTTTGCACTTCATCTATATCTGAAGTTGATGTTTTATGTCCTGTTACTAATGACATCTCAGCAACTTCTTTGTTTATGTCTTTGATTTTTTGTTTCTTTGCAATTAATTTATCTAATGCTTTTTCCTGAGCTTCTAATAGCGTAATTTCGTCTTTCAGTGCCTTTTTGTCTACGTCATCTCCGCCCTTGCGTAACTTAATTTTTTTCTTTTTAATTTTGGATTGCAGTGATGCTAAATCCTTAGCACCTGTATTACCCTCATATCCTAAAGCTGCTAATTCCTGTTCCGCATCAACAACTGCTTTCTTAGCTTTGGTGTGGCTTCCTTTAATTGTACCAAGATCTTTTCTTTTTGCAATTAACATGTCCAGCTGTTTTAACATAGCATCATTATTACGAGTCGATTCTTCTATCCATTTTTTATCGGCGTTACGAATTGTCTTAATAATTTTAGAATAACCAGACACCGTTTCTGTTATACCGGCAAAACGATCTTTTGGTGATAGCTTTGGATTATTAATAATCTTAGCCGCATTGTTCATCTCTCTCTGCATCAGTTTAATAGATTTAACTGTATCATCTATAAAACTAGCAGATAGTCTTTCACCCATCGTTTTCTTTAGGTTATTCAGGTCTTTAACATAATTATCAACCTGTTGATTCGCTTTGGCTATGATGTCTACATTAACAGTAAAATTTAACTTTTGTTGTTTAGCTGCCATATAATCATCTCCCTCCTATTTATACAAACAAAAAACAACGAATTTATTATTCGTTGTTGTTTGTAGTTTCTTCTTTAATTTTTTGTCCCTCTACTTTATATTTTTGTAATAGTTCCTTCATTTTAGCATCGGCACCTTCGAACTCCTCTCTAGTTACCGGCTTAGCCACTTTTTTTGGTGGTTCAGATATTATATTTGATTGAACATTATCTACAATATGTTTAAAGAAAAATTTTAAATCTTCCCATTCATAGTCACCGATTTTTTCTAAAACATAGTCTAAGAATCCAATTGCAGAAGTATGTCTTACAGATTCTGCATATTTGTATTCATCAATATAAGATAAAATTTCATCATATAATTCTCTTATTTTGTCATCTTCAATCAATTCATTAAACTTGTTTTCAATATCGGTTTCTATGATTTCAGTAAAGTCTCTTTCATCTTCATTAATCATACCGATTAAATTTTCTTCAATAAAATTGTCTACTAATGAAACCATTGTGTAAATCATATAGTCTGTGTATAATAAATTTTCTCTCCCTTCTAATAATGTAGCTGTCTCTAGTGCTATTCTATGTTTAAGCACTATACTGTTTACATTAATATTTTCTTTCACTGTCATTTTCATTTCTTTTTCCCTCCTAATATTTACCTATTAATTCCACATTTCCATAAGATTGCCCTTGTATTAATGCACGTACGCTAAAATAATTATCTTTAGTAGTAATGGTAGGCAATGCTGGATTTTCCTTTTCCTTACCTTCAAAAAATAACCTAGATAATAATACTGCATTCCAAGTAGAGCGACTACCCGGCTTTTTAACGTTCTGTGTTAATATAGCGTATTTTGCTTTGTCGGTTTTGTATAATAGCGCCTGCATAAAAATAGCATGGCGTATTTCGTCAGTTAATTTTTGAGCCGACTTATCATCTAAAGGTTTCTTACCATAATTCGTCAAATCGTTATAATCACCTAGTATATGTCTATGATATCTCGTATTTAGAGTATATGGATTACTGGTAAAATAGTGTATATTGTGTCCTGGTTGTACCGTTCTCTTGTTATCTAAAGCTATATCTCTTAAATAATCATAGTCATAATATGGGTTTGATGTAGTACGTAGTGACCATCGGGTATCTTGTTTCGTGCCGTTTTTAGATGTGGTGGGATACGTTAGGTTTGGATCAGAATGATAATATAAAGCCTGCATCTCACGACCCCATCCTTGTCTTTTTTTTGTGTTGATTGTTTTTAATACATTGTTAGCCGCCTGAACACGTTGTTGAATAGTAGCAGCCAAAGCAAAATTCTGATTAAAGGCATTAGCATATTGTTGATTATTTAATGTCCCACTTTGCAGTTTTTTTTCATTTAACTTATATTGTAAAACATCATTTACAAATCCGGAATTTGTTAACATATTGTACAAGCCATTACCCGTCTGATTCTGTATGATGTCAATTGTATCTTTAGCAAATTCGATCCATGGCGGCGAATTCATAATCTGTTGCTGTATTCTTTGTGATTGGTTTGTCTGTAAGAAGAAATAAGGAAGTACTATGTGAACACGCGCTCCAGTCGGCGTTGTGTGAACCCTGACATCTGGAGTAGCAATATCGTTCCATCCAATCATCTTATCAAACGTCATAGGAGTTTCTGGCGCATTAATACTTTTGTCGTCTAATTGCAAAGCTAGTTGTAATAGTTCTTCTGTGGTTTTCCCTTGCATTTTTATGACTCCATATTGTTTGTGTAAATACCATAACAACTGAGCCCTCATGTGACCTTCTCTGGACAATATCCTCTGTTTTAGAATTTCTTCTTCACTTCTTAACATTGTATATAGTTTTGAATTAGCCTTGCCAGCATAATTACCCAATTTCATTTTTTCTCTCCCTCATTGCTTGTCGCTCAAATTGTAATTTTGTATCTTTATCTTTCTGCATCTCTTCCCAAAGTTGTTTATATTCATAAAAAGTAAAAACAGATTTGTTACCTATAGGCTGATACTGTCCTCTTCTATAAATCTTACCTGGAGTTTCTTTTGAACGGGAAGGTCTTTTGTTATCTCCTTTATGTGATTTAACATCAAGTGCAACTTTGTATGCGTTTTCAGGTCCTACTGCTTTATAGGCCGCTAATGGAATAACATATTCATACTGAATTCCATTTTCGCCCATCCATATTTTACTAAAAGTATCATCATAATCTATATCTTCATTACTTAATACTTCTTGAATTTCAGTTTCGGAATAATGTTTACCCATACTATATCACCGTAATAGTCGCTATTGTTCTATTAAAATCATCCTGAGCAGGAATTGATTTTACAGTAATTGGCGTAAAAGCTGCCGCCTCACTTTGATTAGCTGCTATAGCTAAATCCATAAAAATTTGCACCTTATCACAATGTATACATACAGTATGCTTTTCATCATTGTCCATATTCATGGCCTCAAAAAATACGTCCATAGAACAGAAGATATTGTTATGTATTTGTTTGATTTCTGTGGTTTGTACATCATTTACATCATATAAATAACTAACAAAATATCTTGTATCCTTTGGTTCTAATATATGAATGTAACAGTTTTGTTCTGTATCTTTTACTAGTTCATATTTATCAGTAGTTAGTTTCTTAATTGTATCATTTACTTCTTCATATAAAATCAACTCTTTTGGAGTAGCTCCAAGTTTTAAATATTCTTCATCAACAAAATCTTCTAGCCACTCTGTCCCTCTAAGTGTGACTGTTTGATTGTCTTGATATATACCATGTAAATATGACCACACTGAATATAATATAGCACCGTCATTGATAACAAAAGTTAAACTATTTGTTTGACCAGAGGTGGAAATAAAACCACGATCGTTGTTCTTCTTAGTAAAATCGATAAAACTTAGTTCAGACGTACCAGGATTATTAATAATCATTACCGGTTCTCCGCGCGTTAAGCCGGTATCACCAATAACAGCACCTTCGGGTACACTGAATACAATTTGTGAAATTTCCTGTATTCTTAGTCTTTCTAACATAATTTCAACCTCCTTCTAAATTATTAGTAGTTATAACGCCGACTTTCTTAAATCTATGTTCATTATATCACATATCATAAAAAATGTCAAGCTTTTTTTGATAAAAAAAATAAGAGAGAAGGTTTCCCTTCTCTACGAGTTATTATTCTCCTTCTACTTCAGTTTCAACTGGATATTTTTCAACTGGGTTTAATGGAGTAATAGTTCCGTTTTCAGCAATAGCAACTTTTTCAGCTGGTAATGTTAAGAATGATCCATCCCAAACTACGTTTTCAGCTTCACTGTTAGCTCCTGCTTGAGCGTTATCTTGTCTAATTTGACGGTAGATAATCATACGTCCTAAATCGTCTCTTAAAGCTTTTCCTTTGAATGAGAATACGATAGCTTCTGTAGAAGCGTTGAAGCTCATTGAGTAAGAAGAGTCTAATTTTAATTTAGGAATTTCAATTTGGAATACATCGTTTGATCCAGAATATTGGTTGAATAAAACAGTGTCTCCCATGAATCTGTAAGTTCCAGCAAATTTGTCAGCTAATACTGTTAATTCGCTTAATTCTCCAGCTTCGATACCTTTTTCGTATTGGTAGAATACACGGTAAACTGAATCAGCACCATCTGAAGCTTCAGCATTGTATAAATCAGCTAAAGCGATTTCCTTAGTTTCTCCAGTAACGAATGCTTTTGTTCTTGTAGCTGTGCTTAATACACCGTTGATCATTTTAGCAGCCCATACGTAAGTATCTTTCTTAGGCATTTCAGTTAATTTTAATACAGATTCTCCACCTTTAACTTCAACTAATTCAGTTTGAGTCATAGTGATTTTGTGGTCTTTGTTTGCTTTTTCTAAGTTACCACCAGTTAATAATGCTAATGAACTCATAGTCATGATAGCATCGTCGAAAGTAACGTCTACAGTTTTACTGTGAGATACAGATGCTAATGTAGCGTTACCTTGTCCACCTTGGATATCAGTAACTTCAGCAGCACCTTCAATTGAAGTAACTTGTAGAGTGTCAAAGAACATAACTGGATAGTTAGTAACAATGTCATATAATGTTACGTCACAAACTGTAACGGCAGCATATTTTCTTCCTTGAATATCTAACATTTTATATACCTCCTAAGTTTTATGTGTCAAGCCAGTGTTTCACTCCTTGGCTTTTTTTAGAATCCATATACGGACTTAATGCCGTATATAATTCATATTGTTGAATATCAACATATTTTCTTAATAAATACACTATCTGTATAATAGTCATGTTATACACTTCTTCAAATGTATATCTCCCGATAGCGACTAAACCGATAACTTGCTTTATTAAGCGATCCTCAACCCCTTCTCCATTTTCATCTTTCATCTTTGCAAGCTGTGCTTCTCTTTGTTTCATCTTAGCAACAAGTTGCTTCTCACGTTCAGACATATTGTCTGTAACTTGATATTGCTCTTCTTTCTTCGATTCTGTACCAAGTTCAGATACGCTCTCACATATCTCTCGCATAGCTAAATAAAAGGCTTCATCAAGAAGTGTTAGAGAATCAGTTTCCCCTATCATTATAGTATTACTCATAGGTAGAAACTCAATTTTTGTATGCAAAAAACAATGGACAGATGCAATAACCTTAACTTGAAAATCCGGTACGGATTGTGCTAAGATACACCAAATTTCAAAATCGGTTTTCGTTTTAGTCATTGCATCTTCAACTGGGATCATATCTTCACGTTTTAGGCACCATAGTTTTAGTAATCCCCAGTACATTTCCTCACCCATAGCTAAGACACTTTCTACTTTAGTTTGATGAAATTGTATACCCTTAGCTACGGGTATAGGTTTGTTTAATAATAAACGACTGATACTAATCATCAATAACCGCAATATAGATTAAACGATAACCTATTAACACGTCACTTAGTTGTGCATTGATAATATCAATTAATCTATACTTAACCCCATCTGTTTGATTAAATTTACTTCTCATTATATTGTCTATTGTGTGAGCAATAATTAAAGGACGTACACCTTCATTAATAATCCATTGATTTCCTGGGGTGAAAACATCAACAGCTAATGTATTATTGAAGGTATTTGTATCATGGTCTAAAGAACCATTTATCATAGTAATATTAATAATACTTCCTTCTTCAGCATCATATGGTAATAAAGCAATACGCGCAATTTGTTTATCAATTAAACTCTTATCTACACTAGGACCTTGTAAAGGTTTGTTATCTGTGTTTACAAGTAATTTTTTTAAAGACTCGTCTTTGTCTAATATTTTTACCATACGATATATATCATTATTAACACTCAAAAATGTATCTACTTCTTTTCTTTCTTTGTTTAAGATCATATGTTACCTCCTACTACGCCGTTTTAATAAATATCTCTTTAGTTAAAAGAGTACCATCATCACAGGTAAATTTAATAACAATCGTACCGGCATACTTGTCTTTAATTTCAATTGTTATTTTGCCATCATCAATAATGTAACTATGTTTTACATTAGATAAAAATTCTGGCTTCATAAACAATCCAGTCGCCCCTTTAATAACATATGTTTCACTAGTATTCCATAATATATAATCAGAACCTTCAATATATTTTTCCTGAATGTCTAGCACGTGCGTTTCACTAACCTCGACATCTATGATTGTATAAATCATGTTGTTTTTAGCTAGCATGCATTTAACTTGTCCAGTACCAATACCACGTCCAACTATATTGTTGTTATCAATACTAATTATATCTTCTGTTAAACTAGTGTATATTATTTCTTCGTCTGTTTCAATTCCATTTTTCAATATGGTAACAGGAATCTTTTTAATATCCCCTGCATATAATTGAATTGGTAATACAACAGATGGTTGAATAGTATATTCAGCTTGCGCTATCTTAAGATCGGCTATATTGTTTATAATATCATCACTATCACGTAATTTATCGTCCACCATTGATAAAATAGATACATTATCAATAGAAACGTTGTCGATATTTGTTACACGGTATGCCTTTCCTTTAACTAAGAAACGCATTTCATTATGTAATGTTAAATCTTGCTGTACTGCAGCAATCATACTCCAATCAGTATCATGTAAGAATATGTTGTCAAATTTATAATTAACATCTGGAGTATAAGTTAATGAGTTAGTTGTTCTACCAGAACTAATATATGCTGGACGAATTTGTAGTTTACCATTTTCGTCTATCCATTTTAGTTCTCCGGTACATCTATAAGCATATCCGTTAAAACCAGGCTGTTCTGGACGGAACATTTTTTGTAATACGATCCAATTGGCATTGTCCCAATTAAACAAACTACCTCTATCTAAACCTACTTCGTTATGTGCAATAATATTTGCTCTTTCGTAGTCTTGAGTAGATTTAGTTGATAGAATTGCAACATCATATTGTTGTCCATCTTTTGTAATGGTAAAACCGTATTGACTATCGTTAATTAATGAGTCAATACTTTCTGCAACCTTAGTGTTAACGTAATCTCTTTTTGAGGCACCTTTAAACTTCACTCTGTTTCTGTATTCTTGATACATTGTCGACATAATCTATCACCTCAAATATTGTTTGGCGATATATATGAAAATCGTAATATTTTAGTGGTACGATCTTTAGTAGCATTTGTGCTTTGAATTCTTCATCAAAGTCTCCTAGGGCAACTTCTGCTAGTATTTCATCATATATAGTCTGCCATCTCTTTTTCTCCTCTCTCCAACAAAGCATTTTATATAAACTAGCAACGAAATGCTTATAAATGTATTCTTTGTTCATAGTAATCTCTCCTTTAGAATTATCTATTTTCGTTATAGACAGTTTCTTTCTTAGGCGCGTCTCCAACTCCATGGAAGTTACCAACAACGCTAACACGTTTGTAAGTGTATTCTGTTTTAGCTTTACGAGCATCTACTAAGTATTGTTGATACATAGCAGTTAAGTTTCTTAAGTTTTCGTTAGGTGAATAAGTTTTGATACCTGCATCAAAATATTGTTGTTCAATTTTTCTACTACTGTTTAAATATCTCTCTAACCAAAGTGGCTTCATCATTACAGCCAAAACCTCTATTTCATCATCAGTTAGAGTTTCATAAAACACTTGGCTTCTCTCATCTCTTTTTCTTAGGTTGTGTTCAGAAACACGAGAGAAGTTATTAATAGCACTTAGTAATAGCGGATATAACGCTACATTAAGTGCTGTATCATCTAGAGATGCTAAATACTCATCTTCTATTTTAGATAAGAATCTAACATATATATCTTGGTAAGTTGTTAATCTCATGATTATTTCTTAGAGGTTTTCTTGTTTGATTTTTTACCAGTAGATTTTTTTGGAGTAGTTGTAGTGTTTTTAACAACAGGTTTAACTTCTACTTTAACTTCTTCAACAACAGGTTCTTCAACTTTTTTTTCAATAACAGGTTCTTCAATTTCAATTACTTCTTCTTTTTCTTCTGCTAAGTCTTCTTTAATTACTACAGCTGGAATAGTTGATTTATCTAAGAATTTATCGATTTCTTCTTCTGTTAATCCCATATTATATAAATCTTCTGGTGTAATATTTCCAACTTGTACTAATCCCATTTCAAAAATTTTCTTACTTGTAACACGGTCTAAAATGTCTTGTAGAGTAATTTTGCTTATACGCATTTTTTCTCCTGCACCTAAACCATATCTTCTATTTTGTGTGTCTCTTAATCCTATTGGACAAGTACCAATATTTTTAATAAGAACTGTTCTGTCATTATTCATTTTTCATTCCTCCTTAATTTTTGGTTAAAAAAATATGAGAGAGAGGGATAGTTAAACTATCCTTCTTCTCGTTTATATGATATTTATTATAGAGTTGTGTCTTGATAAATACCCCAATAGTTGTTAGCAACTACTGCTACGTCAAACATGTGTTGAGCAGAAATTTCCATTGAACCGTCAGCTAATCTAACTTCGTCAATTAAAGTTCCACCTTCGATACCAATTTTAACTGGTTTTTCTTTTCCAGCTGGCATAATGTAAGCGTATTGGTCACTGATTGTTTTTTCAGTGTTTGTTTCGTCAACAAATGATTGTTCTAATAATACTACGTTAGAACCTTTGTAACGTCCAACATATCCCATTTCTCTGATATCTTCTAAATCTCTTAAGCTTGATGTTGGAGTAGATGTCCATCCTGGTGCATTGTATAATCTAGTAGCGAATGCTCTAGTACAATAAATAGTAACTGAATCTCCGTATGCAGCTACAGTGTTGATGATTTTATCGAATGCAGCAGCTTCGAATCCGTCTTCTACAGCTTTGTTAGCAGCTGGTCTGTCTTCTGCGTTGATAGCAGCTTGTAAAGCACCTTGAACTTCTGTATAAATACTATCTGATAATCCTTCAAGAATGATATCCATTAATTCAGACATGTCAACACGTCCAGCTAAGAAATCTCCAATTTCAAGAATTGCAGCTCCAGCATGTACTCTAGGACTCATAGTGATATCTCTAGAATCGATGTTGAATGTTCTGTAAGTACCGTATTCTCCAGCTACAGTAACGAATCTTTTACCACGTGCTACACCTGTTCTTTGTTTGAAAACAATTTTTTCTCCGATATTTACTGATTGAACTTCAGCGAATGAACCAAATTGTGCGATAACTTTCTTAGGTACTACAACGTTAGCGATTTCTTCAATTAATTGGAATAATACGTTTTTGTTAGCTCTGTAATAGCTATAATTGTTGAATGCTTTTAATTCTGCTCTTAAAGTTTCGTTAACATCAGATGCTGAATATTCAGCTGGGATGTTTCCAGTAGCAGCAGCAATTCCTAATTCTACTAATTTACTAATTTCCATATTCTGTGTACCTCCTTATTAAGCGATTACTCTGTAAAGTTTTCCAGCTTTTCCGTTTGGTAAAACGTTTGTTGGAATTAAACTTTTTTCAACTTCTACGATTCCTTCTGGTAAAGTTTCGAAATTGTAGTCAGTCATGAATAAATCTCCTGCTGTTAATTTGAATAATCTTGGTAATACTTTATTATCGCTTGTTTCATATCTGAAATTTTCCATTCCAGTTTTTCCATCTTCGTATCTACGAGGATTAGAGAAGTGTAAATATTTTGCGTCTACGCAATCTGCAGTTTTTGTACTAACGATTTCGTCAGTTTTAGCGTTGATATAAACGATTGCTCCGTTTTCTAAAACTCCACCGAATTCTTCAGCTAATACGCATTGAGCTTCGATTTCTCCAGTTTTACGGCTAGCAACTTTTGTTAATTCAACGATTGAATATTTTGCCATAAATTTTTACCTCCTAAATAATTATTTATTCGCTTTGTGACGTTTAACTAAATCCCAAGCAGAATTTCCAATTTCATTGTTTACATTAATGTTTAATGAGAAATTGCTAGAAACTTCTTCAGTTTCATTATTTAATTCTTCAGCTTCAATTTGTTCAATTAAAGCAGAACCTAATTCAGCTTTGATTTCTTCTTTAGTTAATTCGTCAACTTTTTCTGTTAGGTTAGCGATTAAATCTTCGCTGTCCTCTAATTTAGTAGAGAACTTCGTAATAATTTCTAATTTTTCTTGTCTTGTATATTTATTTAATGCTTCACGAGCAGCATTAAGCTCTTGTGTAAGTGATTCGTTTTGAGCTTCTAATTCAGCAATTCTAGCTGAATATTCTTTCTCTTTGTTACAAGCGTTTTCGCAAACGCATGGATTTTTGCCACAGTCAGGACAAACTTCTTCGTCTTCGTTTTTAGCGTTTTCTTCGATTTCTTCTTTTTCAGGTTCTTCGTCTTTGTCGCTTTCTTCTTCAACGTCTTCTTCTTTATCTTCATCAGCAGCAAATTCAGAATCTTCAGCAGGGGTTTCTTCAGCAGGTTGTTCTTCAGTTTCAATAGTTTCTTCAACTTCAACAGTTTCTTCAACTACTTCTTCTTCAGTAGCAGTTTCTTCTGCTTCAACTACTTCTTCCACTACTTCAGTTTCAGTTTCAATAGTATCTACTTCTGGTTCTACAACTTCAACCTTAACTTCATCAATGTTTTCCATTTGACTTATACCTCCTTCTTCATTTTCTTGTATGTTTGCCATATAACTAGCATAGGCACTTACCATATTACTGTATGCTGTTAAGAATCCAGCATCTCTAAAACAAGGTTCAACTTCATCACCTAAAACGGTAATACCAGCGAACTCTGCGTTAGATATTTTGTAATAGGTATGTTCTCCCATCCTTGTGATTGTACCTTTTAAAGTAGCAGGATTTAATTCCATAGATAGTGATTTGTGTTCACTTAGAATGTTTTTTGCTTCTTCAAAACGTCCGTCCCAAACGACTACGTCAACTTCAAGATACTCGCGTTCTTTACCGTTTTCATCTATTTTAACCCATGTTGGATTAGGCTCTAAAGGAACAAACCCAAAAGCAGATTGTCCTTCACCATGTCCTTCAAAATCTTCTGTGTCGTAATTATACAACCCGATAATTGGAGTACCTGGTATGGTAGCCGCTAACTTGTAAGCGACTTCGCCTTCAATAATAGAACGGTTAGGATTAGGACCCATATAGAAGATACGTGCTCTTCCTAATGAAAACATACTATTGACTCTCATGGGATTTCCCATTAAGTCAACTGAAAAGGTAGCGTACTTGCGTAATTCGTTCATTGTAGCTCCCTCCTATTTACTCGCGTCCTTCGCTATAGTTGAGTCTTTTTTATCTCCAGAATCTACGCTAGGTCTTCCTTGCGCCTCTTTCTTTACATCGCTGTCTTTAGAAGTAGGTGCAACGGCTCCAGCAGCTTTACTATCGGGTTTACCACTGGTAGTATGCGAACTTTGTAGGGGAACAAGTTTCGTTTCAAGATCTAAAACGTCATTCTCAAAATAAACAAGAGATTCAATGTAGCGTTGTTTAACTCCCATAGCAATTTGTGGTGCCAACTTAGAAAATCCGTATTGAGCGCCTTTCAAATAGCTATCTATCATTTTCTCTCTATTCTTATAGGATGTCTGTAAATAAGAAAATACAAATTTCGTGTTTTTCATTATTTTCTTAGTACAAATTGTGTTTAAGAAATAGTTAAACCATGTTTCTATTTGCCCACGTAAATCGTTCATAAATGCTTCGTCTTTAGCTTCAGCATATTCCAAAGTACCGGCAGTAGTGGCATTGAATAACTCAGCGGAGATCCCCGCATCATCAAAAAATTGGTCGTAATAAGTTTGAAGGAATTCATAATTCTTCGCTGCATCACCAGTTTCTCCTAATGATAGTACATTAACTTCTTTTGCTAATGTTGTTAAGGCATCAACGTTATTTCTACGAGATGCGATTTCTCTTAAGTTCTTATGGAACTCAGCAGCCATCTCTAAATCAACTTCTGGATTACCTTCTTTATCTATATCTATAATTTGAACTAATAATTTAGTTAAGTTAGTAGATACATAATCATCTCTCATTGGTTCTAACATATCAATACGTGCTAGTGTTTTAACCAAATAAGCAAATGGTGGTTTTCCATCTTCTGTAGCAAATGCTATACCATTATTAGCAGGTACTACAAACCATTGGTTGCCTTTCTTGTGTTTGTATTGTAGATAAGCGTTTCTTAATTCTTTCGGATATTGTTTCAATATCTCTTCTTGTGTCAATATGTTTTTAGAGATTAATTCAGCCATCACTGTATCAATGAATGTTAAATCAACTGCATATATATTAATGGCTGGTGTTCCTGCTGTACCAATGATTCTACAATAGTCTGCAGGTAGTTTGATAGGTTTAAAATAAACAGAAGCTCCTTTCTTATATTCTTCTAAGTAATAGAATGTTTCTCCTTCTAATAGTAATTCTAATAATACCTTAGAAGTAAACTTCTCTACGTTCATATCTTCATCCAAAGTACGTAACGCAGAATTGTAATCATTCATAAGCTTCTTTTTATTAGGTTTTTTATCGTTTATAACAGGCGAAATCATATAATGATTGAATAACATTGTCGATAAGTATTTAAGCATTCTACGGTACAAAGAATCGCCGTAGAAGATGCGTGAATAATATCTCCATGCATTCTTATCATTATGAGGAGTTTTTACAATAGCTTCTAAATCTAATCTTGGTTCTCTACGTAATTTTGCTGGATCAAGAATGACATTCCCATTGGGAACCGTAGTTCCCATTTGGGCTATAGATTTTCTAAACTCGTTCATCTGTGACTTCGTATATAAACTTTCTTTCTTCTCTTCCACGATATGTCACCTCCTAATTTAAAAAACTAAATTGGCTTTTACTAAAATCGCGGTTTCGGTTGCGCTTATCAGTTTCTTCAACCTCATTGATATAGTAAAGTCCATAAACGAATGCTGATACTAAGTCTTTACGCATGTGGCCATTAATACGCTGTAATACTATCGTGCTGTTCGTATCTAGCCCTGCTTTAAGATTAGCCAACTGGTCTTGTAGTTTAGTAGTCTGTGCATAAGGAATTAGTTTATTTGCCTGTTTAACAGGGTCAAGTTTATTCCAATTCTTATATTGACCAAAATATCTACGTGCCTGTCGTTCATTAAGTAGTAAGGAAACACGTTTTAAACTCAAAATCATATGTGCATTGACGAAACATTGACTATTTAATTGACGATTTGCTTCAATTCCGTACAATTTTCTTAAAGAAAAGCGTTTTTCTGTGTTAGAATACTTATTTTTGTTTAAAAAACTGTATGGTTGATAATATTCGCCATCTGCAGCATGTTGTTCATCTATTAGATAATCAGCTAATCCAGCACCGGTACCATTGATATCGAGTACTATTGCCTTGAAATCAAATAGCGCATCCATTTGTTTAATATAAATAGATTGGTCTCTGTAGTGTGTACTATTCATTAGTTTAATATTTACTAAGTGAATCTTATATCGTTCTCCAGTAGTATACACTTTGAAAATCATCGCTACAGTTTGGTCGCCTTCAAATCTCGCAACGTCTATTGCCATTACATAGAAGCCATCTTTAAATCCAGCTTCACGCTTGAATTCTGGTCTTACTAATTTTCTACATTGAGAAATTAACTCATAAGAATAATAACTATCCTCACTTCCTCCAGACCATACTGACATATATTCACGCAAGAATGATTCAAGTTTATATGAAGAGTTTTGTAATTTGTCTTGAACTTTATCTGGAGATAATAGTCCATGCATTACAGGTATTCTAAAATCTCCTCCAAAGCAAAATGATTTGTCTGGATTAATAGCCATGTCTACCAATGTTTCTAGCGTTCTATCATGAGCATAAGTTCCACGATATCCTGCAGTAGTAATCATTGTTTGTTGTGCATGTGGTTCTGTTTCGTTTAATATACCGGCTACAGTTCTACGGTCTACGTTCATCAACGGAATGATAATTTCATTTACTTCATCTCCATCCATTAACGCAAACTCTTCCAACGTACCCCAGTGTCTACGACCACCACGGGCTGCATTATTAGTTGCTACAATATCCATACGGCTTTGGTTCTTTAATACAAGTTCTGCATAGTCAGCACCAAAGTTACCATATTTCTTTTTCGCCTTGTCTACATCACTAATGTTCAATTCATTTACGAAGAAAGGAAACAAACGAAATATCTCATTTGTTTTTTCTTCAATAATTTGTGCTGCTTGTTTTTTAGTATCAGCACAAGTAAATCCTTTACTGGCCGGCAGCATTATACTACGTATCATATTAGATATGAAATTTAAAAATGATTTAGAATACGCACGTGGGAACGTTCCTGACACCTCTTGAAAACGCATACACACACGTAAGAATAGTCTTTGGTAAAAATATAAACGGAAGAAAGAATCCTGCGGAGTAATTACATCAATTAAATAATCTGGATATAAAGTAAATAGTCTAACCATCTCTTCTAATTGTTCACGATGGTCATCTACATACGCAGGAGTAATAACAATATTCTCATTGTCATTACGTTCCAGTATCGTATGATGATATTGGTCTAGGATAGACTCAATAGCACTATTTGAATTCATTTTCTACCTGCCTAAACATGGCCTCTAATTCTTCTTCGTTTAATACCTCTTCAACTTCTATATTCTCTTCACCACTGTTAGAATATAAAGCATCTAAATCATCATCATCCATAATAGCCGTTCCGCTATCTTTGGATAAAGTTTTTTGATTGTACATCTCATGTACCGTTTCTTGACTATCGTTAAACAAGCGACGCACATATTGTTGCATGTTCTCTATAGTCTTGTCAACTATATCCCTATTCTCGTTTATACGATAATTAAGGACAAAGCCTTTCTTTTCTAAATAAGATACTAGTTCCGATAATGTAGTAATTGCACCATCATTATTTGCAATTTCATTACCAATACCTAATTCTTTCATTAATGTATTATATGCCTGTAAGTATGATACGGCATCTTTTGTATTACCAGCGGTAATAGACTTATCCGATAGTACGGATAATTTTGCAAGTTTTCTAATAACATCTTTACGCGCTTCATCTTTGAATGGGTAATGGCTTAATGTATGACGTTCATACTCTTCCATTCTCATATAATCATCTAATACTAAATCACTACTATTCCCCCATTTCTTACGAAGATACAATAACAAATCTGCATGTATTGATGTCATCTGATCAACTAAACTATTATATTCCCTGGCCTTTGTCCATAATGCATTAACTGAAGCCCAGTCACTGTCTTGATATTCACCACGCATCATATCGTAGCAATAGTCAATTAATAAAGGACCAAGTTTATCATACTTCTCGCTCATTTCAACCCAATGATTTGCATCGAATGGCAAATCCAAGAATTGACACATTTTGTCTATGGTTTCTAATTTGTTCCTATCAATATACTGAGCCATACACTCAATACATATTGTTGCTTTCCCATTTATAGAATATGGACTAGAATTAGATGTTGGTAAATAATAATCTAATTCTTGTTTTTTGCAACACATAGGACAAACTCTATATTTGTTATCCATTTACTCACCTCTTAATGTAGTAAGCACCAAGTCTACAATATTATAAGTTAGATAATCAGTCAGTGTGATATACTGGGTTTGAGTTTCGTCTGTATAAATACGAATCGCACCCAATATATCTTTCACTTCCTGTTCAGTTAAGTAGACTGGCTTATTCTTCAGTTGCTTCAGCAATCTTTCTTGCACGCCTGTCCTCCCTACGTTTTTCTTTTTCTATCTTTTCTTTATGGAAGCATCCTTTACATACTTCTTTAAATTCTCCACTTACATATCTACCAAAATTCAAATCATCTGCGAATAGTTGTTCATTGCAGTGTGGACAAATTTTCCAACGAGTCATTGTGCGCATTGTACCATCTGGTTTATATTGTTTTTCATCCCACCAAAGATAAGCGTATTTAACAATTTGCTTACTGATGTGTTGCTTCCAAATTGTACTAATGTAGTTTACACTATAAGACTTACCATTAATCTCATATAATTCGTCTGCAATTTGCTCATTTGGAATTTTGTCTATCTTACGAATAAGAATATGTTCGTGTTCTGGAGACCATCTTACTTTCTCTATTAATTCATCTAGGAAATCATACATATGCCACCAAGGATGATAAGGATTATCAATAACCATTCCCTTCATTCCAGAATAATACTTTAACATGGCATATACATGTTGCCAATTTCCAAAGTCTACCATCATAGAACCTTCGCATAGTACATGTGGTCCTATACACATACCGAAAGCATCTTGTACTTCAGCATGTCCATTTCCGAATCCAGCTTTAGAACCAATCACAGGTCTGAAAGCATCTTTTAAAAGGAATTGCTCTCTACGTAAGTCTATCATCCATTCGCGTAGAAAATATTTTGTTTGATAAGTAGGAATTAATGTACGCTCTGGATCCATATCGCGCTTTCCCTCTAAAACATCTTTGCAATATTGATACTTTTCCGTAATATCATCAACGGCTACCCATAAATCTTTCATAAAAGGTATATCTGCATCTGCAGTTCTATCTATTCTTGGTTTAGGAATCTTATAAATTGACATTTCTTGTTGTCTTTGAATCTGTCCTTCTCCTAAGGCTGTTTCAATTAATTCTTCATAGCTTACTTTGTGTTTACTCCCTTCTCTCAACTCAACTTCGGCATCAACATCTTCTGCATATAACAAGTAGTTTGCAACTTTATCTAACTCTGATGGAGGTGCTCCATCAAATTCTCCTTGTTCTGCTAAAAAGTTTACTAATCCAAGTCTTTCTTGATATGCCTGTAAGTTGTAGTCCAATTTTGTACAAACTCTCATTATATTCTTGGCCCCCTATATACAACAACCATACTTGGAAACGGTGCTGCATTTTTACTGTTTCCAAATTTTAGTCTTCCTCGTATAAATCTAATTTCTTTTGCTTCATGATAAATGTAATCATGGAAGTATGCTGTATCTGTTCTTGCTGGTATAAGTAATACAACTGTAGTATTTGGCTTACATCCCTCAATGTAAGCTTTTCTTACCCAGTCTTTAATTGCTTTACCATATGGAGGATTACAGAATACTATTTCTCCTCCCCAATCTTGTAATAATCCATCATCTCCCTCAGTGAAGTATTTATTACATTTGTGATTAAACTCATCTGCACATGGATCTAATGTAAATCCAAACTCAGCATTAAGTTCATCAAAGAAATCTTGAGGAGTACTCCAATCATTACTTTTACTACTAAACATAACTTCTATATTCTGCATATTATTCCTCCTTGCTTTATTTATATATATACTATATCACATTTTATTCATTTTGTCAATACCGTAATTCAATTTTCTGTAAAAAATTTAGTAAAATTTATATTGACAAATGACTTAATATATAATATAATATATATATAATAAAATATATAATATATAAGGAAGTGAAAATATTATGAAATTAGTAAAATGTAGTTTCCTATGGCTATTAATAAAAATACATAGACCATTAGTTCTTTCTAAAAAAACTAGATATACATATTACACTAAGGACATTAGATTAATTAATCATTCATTGGAAATACAAATATATAACCATATGGTAAATGAATATCAATGGTGTCCATATGAAAATTTTATATTTTTACATTATTAAGAGTTTACAAATGGTTAAATTTGTGATATAATATAATTGTAAAATTAAAAAAGGAGGAAAACTATGTTAAGATTGTATCGTAGATGGAAATATGGAGATACTACTACAAATCCTTTATATGTTCCAAAGAAAAATAAATGGTTATACAAGAATAAATGGGTTACAAGAGATACTGTCATTAATCAATATACTATGGATATTCCCTCATATTCATTTATAAAGCATGATGGTAAAGTTTGTACTACTAGTTCATTTGATGAAGTTATACAAGCAGCAATAGATAATTCTTTACGCAAATTTGTTGATATAGGAGAATTTAGTGCACAAGAACTTCATGTGATTAATACTATCAAGGGATTCTATTCTATGCGTATATTCTCAAATTATTGTCAAGAGATGGAAGAATTAACTAAAAAGTACAACTTTAGGGTATAGAGAATATGAAGACTATAGTATTTGATTTTGATGGAGTAATCCACAAAGGATATACAGGATGGCGAGATGGAAGTATATACGGAACTATAGACACTGATTTATTAGATTATATAGTAATGCTCATGTTTGAGTATTATGTTGTTATTTCATCTAATAGACCAGCGCAACAAATAGTAGATTGTTTAAACGAACACGGATATTTCGCAGAAGTATTCCATAAGACTCCTGACAATATGTACTGGGAAAAGGAAATGATAATTGGCGTTACAAACGAAAAACCAGTTGGTATTCTGTACATAGATGACAGGGGATATCGTTATAATCCTAAACACAGTACATCGCGCAATATACGAGCTATAGAGCGCATGATTGAGAAGGCGAACCATGATAGATAAAGAATTAGTTAAGAAAACAGTTGAATGGCTAGAATGCTACCTTGACGAACTTGATGATAAGTCAGAAGCGGCCGAAGTCCAAAGTGTAATAAACTTTTGGCGCCTATATTTATCATTTTTGTAAAAAAAAAGAGTTTACACAAGGTCCAAAATTATTTTATAATATAATTGTAAAAAATAAAAAAAGAAAATATTTCATTTGTGGGCACCTTTCACCCTTGCCCAACATTTTTTACGAAATCTAAATAAAAAGGCTACGGCCTGCGGAGGAAAACAAAACTATGACACCAAAATATGTAATTTATGAATGCGAAAACTGCGGCAAATTATTCTACAGAGGAGTAGAAGAAACTTTAGTTGATGATGGCGCTGACTGCCACGTACATGTAGAAGTTCTGAATGACGAAGAATTTCCAATGTGCGGATGCTTAGGCGGAAGTGAAGACCACGTAATTACAGAAGAATTTCCCAGAGCGTAAAAACTACGCCCGTTTCTTAGTGCAAGACTCCTTTCACCCTGGTCGCGCATTTGCTAAAGTTATAGTAGATCGTACACACATTACATCACATAACTTTTTGGGACACACGCCTGAAGGTTTCAAAGTATTTAGAGTACAATGGAACGACGGCAGCGTATCTGACGTAATTGACATAGAAAACACACTGGTATAACCGGTGTTTTTTTATTGCACAAATCACCTAAAATACGCCCCCCATCTCTACTATTATATTAAGGGGTGATAATATGGAAGAATTACTTTCCAAACTACGCAAACTGCTAGACAAGGGCCTAACAGTTGAACAATTATGCGAAGCGCTTACACTACAACGCCACGAAGTGTACGGGCTCGTATATGAATTAATATCTCGCGGATATTTATATGATATTGTAAATGGCGATATAATCAAATTGCGCTCACCGAAACGCGCCGAAGATGTGTATCAAATACAATCGAATCTAACACACCTAAAACTGCTTCTAATAAGCGATACACACTTGGCTAGTAAATATGACCGATTGGATATACTTCGTTATTTATATGAGAAGGCGGAGGAAAGCGGTGTCCAACATGTATTACATAGCGGCGACTTTACTGACGGACGCAGTAACAGACCGGAGCAAGTTTATGAATTAAGGGAACCGTCTTATGAAGGCCAAATTGACTATTGCGTGAGTAATTACCCAACATTCAGTGGCAAGACTTATTTCATCTCGGGCAATCATGACGATTGGTGGTACAAGAGTGCGGGCAGTGACATTTGCAAAAGCATAGCGCGTCAACGTGACGACCTAGTGTATCTAGGTCCTGACGTAGCTGACCTTAAAATCGGCCAGCTTAAGATACGCTTATTCCATGGCAAGGGTGGTCAGGCGTACGCGAAGTCGTACAAGGTGCAAAAGTATTTGGACGGCATCCCACAAGCGGAAAAGCCGCACATACTACAAACCGGCCACACGCACAATGCGTTCTACCTTAAAGAGGACGGCACGCATTGTTTCCAAACCGGATGTCTTGAAGACCAAACCCCATTTGCGCGCAGCCTAGGATTGGGCAACGACAAGAGCGTATGGTGGGTGGATGTAACGATGGACAATAAGGGCAACCCAGTTGAAATCACGCCAAAACTTGAAGTATTTGGCAAAAAGAGAATGCGCTAAAAAGCCATTCTCTTATTTTTTTTGCGAAAAAATGAAAAAAAGACTAGACTTTTGGTGCACAATGTGATATAATATAATTGTAAAATCAAAAAGAAAAGATTTTCAAATATAGGAGGACAGCAAATATGAATAAATTTGAAAGAGTAATGGATATTACATTAAATATCGAAAAGTATACAGACCAAGGAAAGAATAGAAGCTCAGGGCGCAAACGTAACGGAACAGTGTTCAAGACTAGCGACGGCTCAAAGGGTATAATGTGCGCGTACCTTAATCAAAATGATTTTTGGATTTACTGGATTGAGTCTAATGAATTGGCTCACTACACGCACGTACCGGCTAATAAAGTATGCGATGTTAAAAAGGTTACTGCATTGGCGCCTTATCACGAAGGCGTGGAACGTTTAGAGGTACCGGCGGAATATAAAGGATTTTTCCTTAACTTGGCGAAACAAAAAGAGACGAGTGTAGCGAGTAGCACAGCGAGTAATGTGAGCGCAGCGAACAGTAGTCGTGGACGTGTGTTATATGCGGGCAAGATTTACAATATTACATTGCCTCAACTGGGCTCAATTAAAGTGCTAGGGGCCAACGAGGACGAAGTATGGAACCTATTGCGCGAGCAAAGCGTAATAGAGGAGGTTGGGGCGTAATGATAGGCACAGCGGTTATAGATAAGCAAAATGGCGTATGGGTTGTCGTGGACCAGATAGATGCGGAACGCTACGTGGTCATGAACGAGCACCGCGATTGCTTCATGGCCAAAGGTGGCGAAATGCGCACCGAGTACTACGTGGGCGGAAAACATTCGTTGTATTCAGTGCCTATCCCCGGCGCATACGAATGGCCCAAGAATACGCGCAAGAAAGATGGCACGTATACGGCGCACTTGTTGAGTAAGGATTATAATGAGGCCTATGATGAATATATTTGGCGCATCGAAGAAACTAAGGCAGCAATCCAAGCCGGATTGCAAGAACTTGAAAGACGGGCAATGGAACGCGAAGCTAAACATGAGCTTATGAAGGCAAACTTGGCTGCACTAGAACAAGAGGTCACCATAGAACATAGTGAACACTTACATATCCCAGGCATGTGGTTCTGTAGGGTGTATGGCACTAAAGGTGAACCAAGTGTAAGTCGCTATTTTAATCCACAATATGTACGTGAGATTACCCCGGTATCTAAACCAGATACTTATAAACTTAAACTAGCCGGGTATCATCAAATTGGCGACCAAGACAAATGGGGATTTACATATGTAACTGTATGGACAAAGTTCGACTAGGGTCGGGCTTTTTGGTTTTTAGATTTTGTTTTTGAGTTTTGAATTTTGTAAATTTGGGTATGAGCTGGCATTTATTTACACGAACATTTGTACGAAATTTACTAAAATACCCCCCACTGACCACCCTAATAGAGAGCAGTGAATTATGACACACACGGGGGCGTTGTGCTTTACACTTTTAAAACTTTTTTGTGTAAAGTGATACGATTTTTGTTGCAATTTAGTAGTTTATCATTTATAATAGTATATGTAATTAAGAAAAAGACAAGTTCTATTCTTAATTATAAGGGTATGTTCTTTGACAATATGTTTGGGGGTTTATTCATAATCAATTATGTTATACTTATGACAAGTATTTGGAAGGAATTGATAAAAATGAATGACAAGAAAAACAAACTAATAATTAATGTTTTAAACTATAAAAAACCTTATGCTTTTATAGATATTGAAACTTATGGTGATATAGAGAGTGCTTTACCTTATGATATAAGCATCTACATAGTTGACAATGACAAGATAATTAAAAAGTTTTGTATTTTATATCGTAAATGTTTTACAAGTAAAGAATATCAAAACAAATGTTATTATAAAGATAAGTTGCCACTCTACCTATACCAGCAAGGGTTAATTGAAAATAAAGACATAGAGTTTACCTATCACATAGAACAAAAAACAATGTGTGAAAAAGTCAATGAAATTATAGACACATATAATATATCATTGATTATAGGTTATAATATATCATTTGATTATCGTGCAATTAATAGGTTGTATGACATAGTAAATGATGAAGTTAGAAGCATAAAAGCAAATTACAAATTGTTTGGTTTATCTTATAAAGACATACCAAAAACAATAAGTAATAAGTTTAAAAAGGTCAATTACTTTGACTTATGGTATGGAATAACTGAGTTGTTTAAACAAAATCAAATGTTATACTTGCAATATGTGATATTTTGTTTAGAGAATGATTTTATGACTGAGAGTTATAAAAATATCTCTACTAATGAAGACACAATGTATAAGTTCTTTGAAGACTTTTTACATAGTGAATATCACATAGGGTTTAAAGACATAGAAGACGAAATCAAGTTGTTTAAAAGGTTTAAGCATAGATTAAGATTAGTATTTAATAAACAACATATTTTACGATTAAATAGTAAAGTAAGTGTTAGAGAGTTTTGTAAAAGTGGATTATATAATCTAGTTCATATAAAACAAGTGCTAATTGATAATGATATGTATAAAGACTTTGAAGACAAGTTTATTGAGTTTGAAAGTTTACAAGATTAAAACATAGGAAATTATATGGTTATGGTTGATAAAAAAAGGTTGGTTATTTAAAATAATGAATACAACCCCCAAACAACATACTCACAAAATAATTTAGTGGGGAGGTTATAAAATGATTAACTTAAAAAAGATAGGCAACAAACCGAAAAATCAAATTGCCGATACATTCTTTGAAGACTTTGTAAATAAAAGTCTAGATGATGAAAATTATGGTATATATGATTATCTAAACGAAAAACAAGATAATGTAAATATACACACTGATTTGAAATCATACAAAAAGGCAATTGATAAATATTGTTTTACAATATCATTCGGTTGTATGTTGAAAATTGGTTTGTTATTAGTTGGTTCAACATTATTAACAATTTTCAAAATATGGTTTTATTGCACATATTGTTAGTTTTAAGGGGATACAATATCCCCTTAAAATAATCATTTTATTGTTGACAAAAAAGGGTTTATCCCTTATAATAGTAAGTGCTTTCTCAAAAAGAAAGTATCACAAGAAAGTTCGGGAGTTCAACAACCTAAACACATAAATTATCTAGTATAGGGTTGTTGATACTCTAGAGCATACGACCCCCCACATATATAATTGAATTTTTGCAAGTATTTCAATTATCGGTCGTGTGTTCTAGAGTATCAATAATTATTGATACGAGAAAGGTGGGGAAATATAATGTTATGGTTTAAACGAAATGTTGATACGAAACAAGAAAATCAACAACAAGTTAAGGTCATTAAACGAAACGAACGATTTGTGATTTTACCGATAAACGACTTGCAAAAATTTAGTAGAATACGATACAATAAAGACAACAACGAAATAAGTTTTGAAATTAGAAATCGTGTTAAGGGTAGACCAAAAAAATCAAGTTAGAAAGGAAAATTACAAAATGAAAATGACAGACTTATTCAATACGGTTATTTTTCACGAATTAAAAAGTGATGTAATTCTAACAAATGAAGAAAGAGAAACTCTTAACAAATTACATTATAAATATATGGAAACGAAAATGACCGAAATAAGATTTTCATTGACTTATGAAGACTTAAAGTTTTTAAAGGAAATGTATGACAAATCTATCAAGTCAAATAGTCAACGAGTTCTTAAAGATATGACAAATAGAAGAATATCTAAAAGAATTGCAAGATATAGACATAATTATAGACATATCGTAAGACTAATACTTGATATGGAAAGAATGAGAAAGATGTTGGGGATGTAATCATCCCCCATCATTTCAAAAGGTGGTTATATGAAAAAATGGAAATATAAGGAAACTAAAAAGACACTTGAAAAAAGATTAAGAAGACAAGCAATTGAAAACATGAAAAAGGAAATCACACAAGAATTTCAATTATGGTTGATTAAGTAGAAAGGAAAATCATGGCAAGAAGAAGAAAAGGTATCGGTCAAATACTTGTCGAAAGTTTTTTCGAGAGTATGTTAGGAAAACCGAAACGAAGAAGAAAAAGAAGATAAGGGTTCAACATGAACCCCTTATCATTTATGAAAGGGTTAAGTAATGGAAGAAAGATACATAGATTTTACTTACGATATTGACCACAAACGAGAAATGGTTAGTATCACAATAACATTATATATTGAAGAAACATTTACTATTAAAGATTTGATAATGGATCTATCACAACATCCCGAGATATTTCATTATGACATTGCCGATATCAAATTTGTAGTAAAACAAGAAATTGAATAATTTGCAAAAAAGGGGTTGACAAACCTCTTTTTTTTATTATAATAGTGGTGGGTGGTATCATGCCCTTATACACGAACATTTGTTTTGGCGAACATTCGTTCGTGCGTACATTTGTTCGCAAGCGAACACGCGAACATTTGTTCGTGTTTATGGGAGCTGGAGCTGCGAACGTCCGATCGCGCGAAAGCTGCGTAAAAAAAAAAAAAAAAAAAATAGATCTCCCCCTTATATTATATCACACTTCAGATCCATTTGTCAATACTTTTTTGAAAAATATTTTTGTAAAATTTGTGTCAAATTTGGTTTGTCAAGTCTTGTAATTACAAAATTTTTGTGGTATAATATATATGGGGGAAGGGGAGGCTTAACACGAACATTTGTTCGATCCCCCTATAATCCCCCAAACTTATATTATACCATAAGGAGCTACGATCTGTCAAGAGTTTTTGAAAAAATTTTTTGAGAAAATTTTTAAATTTTACTTGCTTAATTTTTTAGTTTGTAGTATAATTATATATGTAAGGGAGATGATATACAAAAGTTCGTAAAAAACTTTTAGTAGAAAATTAAAAAAATGTATTGACAATCTAAACAAGATTTGATATAATATATATATGAAATGAAGAAAGAGAGAGTGTGAGAGAGTGAGAAAAAGTTAAACAAAATTAAAAAAAGGGATTGACAATAGGTTGGAAATGTGATATAATATATATGTAATCAATTAAAGAAAGGGCTTGTATGTGTCATAGATACAAGTTAGGGTGGAAAAATATGGCAAAAATGAACGGAATGAACAAAAACTACAAGGAAATCGCTGGAGTACTAGCAATGTTCCCAGAGAACAAAGCATTCGCTAGAGAAGTACTAGAAAAAATGCTAGAACTTGATGCAAAATGTGGTAGAACTTTCAACTCTGTAAACGCTACACTTGCAGCAATGGCTGGAAAAGGTTATGTTGAAAAGAAAAAAGAAATCTGCGAAGCACAAGAAAAAATACTAACTCGCTACACTCTAACTGAACTAGGACTTGCAGAACTTGAAAAAGAAGACGAACCAGCAGACGCTGAATAGTCTTCCCCCTAGCGGGGTTATAATATAGGGAGGTTTATATGAAGAAAGTTATTGAATTTGAAGGTAAATTATATGATAGTTATTGGAGTTTGTTCTATGACCTGGACAAAGAAGGCAAGACGCCTTGCAAATCTATGGGAGAAGATCCAGATGAAGAATACACTCTAGAAAAATATATATTAACTGAAATTATGAAGTTAGAAATCAGGGAGAGAAAGGTCCGCTAGGATCTTTTTTTCGTTGTGGGAAATTTTGTGGGTGGCGAACTTTTGTTCGTGTCCTCGAAATTTGTACCAGGAGCAGTGCCCCCAAAAAGGGGTACCCCCTATTCCGCAAGCGGAATGGGCGAACATATGTTCGCGTAAAAGGAGCTGCATCAGGCGAACATTCGTTTGTGTAGGAGCTGGGCCTACACCCCCCTAACCCCCCTCTCTTTATTATATCATATAGGAGCAGCGTTTGTCAAGTCTTTTTTAGAAAATTTTTATATAAAATTTCTTTGTCAAGATATTGACACGCAATTTTTTACAGAAAATTTTTCAAATAATAGTTGACAAGGGGGGCCTTTTTGTGGTATAATAAAAGGTTAGGCCCTTATTTTTAAAAATTAAGGGTTTTTTTAATATTATATCATAAATTTTGTGGTGTTGTCAAGTCTTTTCTGAAAACTTTTATAAATTTATTTTTGGTGTTTTGATTGATTTGTGGTTCGGATTGTGATATAATATATTTATCAAATGAAGAAAGGAATGATACAAATGTTTAAGTGTTATGATAATGTAGTAGGCGAAATCGTGGAGGCTTACGACAAAAGCATCTTACTTGGTGCAATGCAGGACAGATGGGAAATATACAGGGAGCAAGGAAAACGCGTACAAATGTTATGCTTTAAAGGAGAATATTTTATAGCAGAAATTTAAAAAAAGGACTTGCAATAAGGTTGAAAGTGTGATATAATATATATATAAAATGATTAAGGAAAGGCACTTTACAGTCCATAGTGTAAAGTGATGGGTGGATTGATATGGAAAAAATGAAGTTAACTGAAAACATGGTAGCAGTATTAAAGGTATTAGCAGATATGCCTGAAGGTAAAGCATTTGCTAGACAAGTGTTGGCTAAAATGGAAGGTAAAACTTTCAACGGAGTTAATGCAACTTTAGCAGCAGCAGCAGGTAAAGGTCTAGTAGCAAAAGCAAGAAAAATCAACGAAGCAGAAGAAAAGATCTTGACTGAATATGCTATCTTACCAGCAGGACTTGAAGCAATTGCACCAGATGCAGAAGAAGAAGTAGGCGAATAACCTACTTCCGGGACATAACCCGAACAAATGAGCAGGGGCAAACAACCGATCTACACTAAGGGAAATATCCTTGGTCCAAGGTGGCAAGAACTGGACTGGCGAACGTAAGTTCGTCTTTTTTTTTATGGCGAACATTTGTTCGCGTGGGAAAAGTGCATTTTTTGCACTTTAGGGGGAGCGAACACTTCGCCCCTAGGAAACTTTGGACTGCCCTCAGGGCAAACTTCAGGGAGCTGCTGGGGAGCGAACAGTACGGTATAAAGGAGCTGCGCTAGCTCCCCTATAAAATTATTAGGGGGGGGTTATAGCGAACATTTGTATGCCCCTAAGGAGCTGTGCTAGGGGGGATATATTTATATATTTATCCTCTTTTAGTTTATCACAAAACAGGAGCTGCTGTCAAGTGTTTTAGCATAAAAAAATAAGAGGAAATTTGCCGTTTAAAACTTGACAAATAACCTCTCGTGAGGTACCTCATACCCTACCTATGAGGCATACACATAGCTAAATATTAAAAAACCTATGAATAGCTAGATTATATATAGTAGTAATATATATACTACTTATACTAATACTTATACTTACTTATACTTATACCTATATATATACTACTACTATTATTACTATATATAGTATTATATATAGATCCTACTATATACTACTACATACTATATACTACTATATACTATAACCTATTTATACTTAGTATATTTTACTATTTATATTATATAATATATTTATATTACTATATATATTATTAACTCTATATACTAGTTTATTTTACTATATATAACCATATTATTACTATATATATAATTATATATATATTACTTAATTTACTGAATAGTATCGCTGCGCGCCTAAAACTCTAAATTTGCACACAAAAAAAATATGGGTGGTAGCCCATATTAAATTAGCTGGTAAACCCTTTCTAGGATCTCCTCGTCATATAGTGACTTCACTATGTTGTAGTTGTAAAGACCTGCACGAATGTCTGCGGCGATGTCTTGTGCTGTTTGTTCCCTAGCTGGGTCAGGTAGCACATACCCTTCACACACCTCGTCTTCATCAAGGTCTGGATCATCCTCTTCCTCGTCATCCCAACATTCATCTTCGTCCTCGTCTTCGTCCTCATCATCACATAGCTCGTCATCTTCATCGTAAGCTGTGTAGTCGTCATCTTCGTCCCAGTTGTCATCTTCTTCATAGCCGATGCGTTCTAAGTCCTCATCTGTAACGCAATCCCACACATCACCTACGCTATCTGTAGCGTCCTCGTAAGCAAGCAATTCTCTTAGCTGTCCTACTGTTAAACTAAATATCATTTCTAATTCCATATTCTTTCTCCCTTCGTAAGAACCATTAGGCTCTCTTGTTATCGGCAAATACGCAATATGCCGATTACAACAAAGTCCAATGGGACTTTATCTACGCACCGGTTGTGGTGCTGGTTTTGCTAACTTGCTCCCTAAAGGTAGCCCCTTTAAGAACTTAACCATTTCTGTGCCGTGTAGTATAATAGCCGCTTTGTTCTTGTCAACATATCCTGCGCGAGCTAGTGTTAACACCATAGCCTGTGCTTTCATTTCAGTGTAGCCTGTACCTAATGCTTTCGCTAACTCTTTAGGTGATACTACCTTTTCTTCTAACATTCTAACTATCTTTTCTTGCTTTGGATTTAATCTCATAACTTTCATCTCCATTTCTTTCATTTCATAATATAATTATAAACGATTTTGGTGGTAAATATCAAGTCAAATTTTATAATTTTCAGCACATTTTCACAACACGCTCTTAAACGGGCTAAATTTGCGTTTTAAGAGACTTTAGGTTTTTCATGATAATTTATATTACTTTTATATTAAAACCTCACTACACCCCCTTAAATCGCTTTATACGAGGTGTTAGAGGTTCTAATATAATAATTTTTTTATTTTTAGTCTATTTGGTCAGATAAAGGTACTTCTTCAAATGATGGTGTGTTGTCAGTGATAAGGTATTTAGTTAACATCTTGTCATTGAATACACCTTTCTTAGAACTTAATAGACCTACCTTAACACAATACGCTAGGGTAGCGTTTACTCCATTAAAAGTCTTTAGGTCTGTTCTATCAGCGAAGTTCTCATCTAGATAAGCTAGGATCTCTCTAGCAAATGCTCCTTCTCCTTCGTTTACATCTCTTAGCACCTTCATTGCTAACTCCATTTTAGCAGTAATCTTTATTTCTTTCATATTTTACACTCCTTCTTTCTAAGTCTATGCCTAAATTATCTTTCGTTAGTTTTAGTCAATAACTGGCTTGCTCATAGGATAATCAGTCCAAGTGCTTCCTGATTGACACCCCGCGGATGTATCCTACCTCTTTCACAGAGAGATACCACACCTGAAAGGACGGTCCACATTATGTCCTATGATAATTTATACATACACTTATTAAAGGTCTTGATGCAAGGAATTGATATAAGAAACATCAAGGCCTTTAATAAATGTATATATATCCAAGAGAGAGATATGCTGGATGCAGTCTCCCTCTTGGGAGAGAAGATTAGGGGCTATTTCCTACTCTACGCTAACAGGACTTAAGCCATAACGCATTCGGCCGGAGCCACCGGATACCTACACTTTCGCTAGCAGTAGGCTGCTTTCGTGGAAAGAATGATTTACAGTACCGATATTCTTCACATACGGTCCGACTTCCGTCTAGGGTCTCCTGTCAAGAAGATACCTTTGTTGTATGTTTCATATTCACACTTACATTTCTTTCATTTACAATATTATTATATAATAATTTGGTAGTATATTACAAGTCTTTTTTATCACATTTTTGCTTTTTATCTTCGTTGTGCTTGTGGTATTCAAAGACTTTCTTACCACCTAGAGTAATTTCAAAGTCTACATCATCTGAGGTAGCTGCATCAACTATAAGTGATATAACAATAACACAGACAACTAAACCTATAAACTCTAGCATATATTCATCTCCTTTTAAAATAATACAGGGAGCAGGGTTAGCTGCCCCCGTTTAGGTGCAATACCTATAAAAATGTGAAGATACAAATGTGGAGTTATTAAAAACTCCTATGTAAATATTAACTTGAGCCGTTAACTTTATACCTATTAACCTAATAACAAGTAATCATCTTTTATCTTGGTTAATAGCAATTCGTTGTCCGCAAACCAACACGCACTTTGTTGGTCACTCGCTAATATTTACATAGCAGTCTTTAAGAAAGACCACTAATCAATTAAAAAATAATCAAAATCTTTTACAAAGGAGGTGTATAGTTTTGATGCCGTTATAGTCTTGCTTTTTCTTTCGGTCTTAAGCCTATTTGTTTTAGTCTTACCAGAATTAGACGGCAAATCTCTGGGGTTTATCGTATTCCCACCGCGACCTTCCGGGCGTCTGCCCCGTAGTCTCTCACCCCGACTATCTCACGGGAGTGCTAATCACACATCAAACTGCAGCACCACGCAGGTGATAGAGTGTCGTATCTCGTCACGCTTGGTTTCGTTAATATACCACAAAACCTAGAAACAGTGGTCGTATAAATTGTTAGAGGGATTTATACAATATTTATGGTGGAAGGTTAAGGCCTTCCTTTGAAGATAACGCCTGATTGATGGGAGGAGACGGACATTATTCTCCCCGCTTTGAGGAATGCTGACTTGCTATAATTTAGCTGTGCTGATTCCCGGTCCGGCATCCATTGTATTATCTTCAAAGCAAGGTCTTACGACCTGCCCAAGTTATCACCTTGTACAGTGTAGGAATTTATTCCCATATTCCAAGCCAAGTCTATGAATAATAGGTACCATGGACATCATAGTTCACTTGCTGGTTTTCCACGGAGACCATACGTTTCTCCAAGTCAATCCTACTATCAGTTTATGCTACTGATGGAGCTGTTCTTTATTTAAACTCGCAGCACCCTAACGAGCTTCCTGTCTATATCTAGACCAGAAATCCGAGTGGACTATAAAGTCGTTCATTTCTATATACAACTTATTACTAGAACAAATATCCCAGTAAGTTAGCCACCCTCTAATAACTGTATTTCTCTCTGGTTGTTCGTGGTCTATCATCTCATATTGATAATATGTGATGCCATCTTCGCTCGTCTTATCAAGTAAGCGAACTCCAAATCTATCGCCAAATACATCTTCCTGCAATGTATCATTAAGTCTTTTAGTACTTGCTTTTACCTTACGGTCATATGTTATACTGTTCATAGCCCCTCCTTCATTTAATATTATTTCTTTTTTTATTTACAATATAATTATAATATTAAATGGTGGGAAATTACAAGTCTTTTTTAAAATAATTTTCCAATTTTTGTAGGAATTTGTTTTCCTCCCAGTGAAATGGATCTTCATCTATGAAGTTATATAATAGTTGACCAAACCTCCAGTCAGGACATTCTCTTTTCCATATCTCTCCTACTTTAGCTAGGAACTTATCTATTCTTTCTATGTCCCTCATTATTGCTCACCTATCCCCAAGTGCATTCTATCTGGCACCCAAGTCATTAGTTGCTTTTCAATTTCTAATAACTCTACACCAATCTTTTCTAAACCTTTGTCATCTGCTTTAGCAATTTCAATTAAGATTTCGTGTAATCTTTTAAGCAACGCTTTCTTCATTTAACTCATCTCTCTTTCTTTTATAAATATATTATATTATAAACTGCTTCTTGATTTCAAGTATTTTTACTTATTTAACAGTAGAAATCTTCATCTTCATCAGTACTAAGGTCTTTAGTTAAGATGTCGATGATGTCTTGTTTGTTATATTTACCTTCCTCACAGTATTTAATAGCCAACTGGATACGCAATGACAAGTCTTTACATAATTCCATTAGTTCTTTCTTGCTCATATAATCATCTCTCCTTTTTCTTCATTTCATAATATAATTATAATATATTATACTACCATATTTCAAGTCTAATTAACTAACATTTTGTAAATATGGTATTCTTCAAATGTGCCATCACTGTATTCAATATCTAACCCCATATCATCTAGCGTATATCCAAGATCATCTCTTTCTCTCATAGCTTCAGCTAGGATCTTTGCTAATTCACATTGAGCACTGATAAGGGAGTGATGAGCACCATGGTTTTCGTTTACAACTAATCGTACACCATCCCAATTAGCAGTAAAGTCCATAACCCCAGCAACTATATAAACATATTTTTGTCTTCCTCTCATAGATAACACCTCTTTCTTTCATTTACAAATATATTATAACAAAAAAAAGAAGAGAAAGACAAGTCTTTCAAAACTAAATTATTGGTTATCTTTTAGTTCTTCCTTAGCTAGTCTTTCTCTTTCTTTGTTTTTGTAAGTCCTATTGCCTAAGCAGTATTCACATTGAATGCCACGCCTAGATCCACCGTGATTACGACAGCGTATATCAACTGCCTTAGCACCACGATAGGGCTTACGCTTTTCCTTGTTGTGCTCAATCGCTTTGTCCAAAGCCATATCGCCCACCACCTCCATTAACTTTCGCTTGGAGTGTCTTTCTTTGTATGTCTTCTGCCCTTCTTAAAAGTTTCCTTAAAAAGAGCAGCAGCCTTTTCTTTTAGTTCCTTACCTTTTGGTGTAAGATACTTAGCAGCATTGATGTTTCTGCTAACTTTTTTATTTGTTTTACCTTTTCTATCTAGGTTTGCTTGAGTAATAGCGTATTGTGCTTCACCATTACCAGAGCTGCGTTTTCCCTTTGCCATAATATCTTCTTCCTTTCCTTATAACAAATTCATATTTGCTTTGTATCTATTATATCTATCCATTATTCTTGGATCAGGATTATTATTCCAACCCAAAGTAGTATCTGTATATATCGTATGTAAAAAGCAATCTAGTGTGTATTCATCATTACTATAATAGAAGTTCCCTGTAATTTTATTTACATCATCTTCGTGGTTTCTTATTTGATAATTCCTATCATAGTCCTCCACACGATCATCGCCCATCCATTCTTCTACAACCCTAACATCATATAACCATTTAAAGAATGTAAGTGCTTCCTTCTTGTTTCGTGTTATTAAGTATAAGCCAGAATAAGTATCATCTCCACGAGATAGAAAATGTATTACATAATAAGGTCTCTTGCCCGGTACTAACATATAATCATTCCTTTCTTTTTTGATAATATAATTATAGTATAAAATACTACCTGTTGACAAGTATTTTCTATAAAAAAATGGTGGTTCGAGCTGGAATTGAACCAGCGACACCAAGATTTTCAGTCTTGTGCTCTGCCGACTGAGCTATCGAACCAATATATTTAAAGGTGGCCTATGCCAAATGTTAATGTTATGACTTAGGTCAGGAAGACTTTCTCCGTGAAGGTACAGTCCGTTACCAGAGCTGCGCTTTCGCTTCAAACTTCAGCCATAGTCTCACGAGCTATGGGTCCTGATTGCCGTTTAGTTCATACCTTAATCCATTAGCATATACGCTTCGGGGTATTTCACCAGTAGCGAACTGAGCTAAGCTCACCGAATTGGCGTTGCCACACTAATAATTAAAAAATGGTGGGCAGTCGTGGATTTGAACCACGGAACCCGAAAGAACAGATTTACAGTCTGCCGCGTTTGACCACTTCGCTAACTGCCCATAGTGGTGTGCTCCTCCCTATGGCAATTCGCACATAGTAATGAACACTTGTTTGTTTCTGCTATATATTTATTAAAACTATATCGTAGTAATATAGAAGGATCGCCATCTTTATTGTTATCAGGATGATGCCATTCAAGAGCTGCAGCACATTTGTTGTAGCCACATTTATCGCATCCTCTTTCTAACTTTATCTTATTGGTTAGTTGTAATAATAACTGACCCCTAACTTTGTTGCGTTCCTTTCTGTCAGTAATGATAGGCAAACAATCGTAGCAGAATATACGATTACTTCCACCACTACCTTTTTGTTCTAATGTAAAATCATTCTCACAAAATATACACTTCATAGCTTTCTCCTTAAAATGGTCGGGAGTGTAGGAATCGAACCTCTCTGCATGGTCCCAAACCACACGTGCAACCATCACACCCCACTCCCGAATAAAAAACAATATGGTAGCGAGGGTCGGACTTGAACCGACACGGACATCACTGCCCGAGGGATTTTAAGTCCCTTGCGTCTACCTATTTCGCCACCCCGCCATAAATATATGGTTGCCCGACCTAGATTCGAACTAGGGGATGCACGAGTCAAAGTCGTGTGCCTTACCGCTTGGCTACCGGGCAATAATGGTGACGCGTATGGGATTTGAACCCATGAATGCATGCGTGAAAGGCATGTGTGTTCAACCACTTCACCAACGCGCCATTACTTACAATATACTTTATCATACATTGGAGCAAAGTTCTTAATATGGTCATGAACTACAACACCTAATAATTTCTTAGATCCATCTATTTGTTTAATATAGATGTTGGCATTGTCGGTTGTCACCGATGCTCTGCCTTTAGGAGCTGTCATTCTCTTTGCTATGTCTTCTAAGTATTTCATATCAGTTGTATTAACTTCTACCTGCCCCATTGTTCTATTTGAAATAACAAATATAGGCTTGCCATTTTCTATAAGGGGCTGTGTATTAGCAATACTACCACACCAATTTACATAGTACTCCTCGTGCATGTCAGTAATAATCAAATGAGTTTTAACTAATGTCTCATGCATTTGTATCACTTCCTAACATATTGAAGAATTGTATGATGTCATCATTAGCTGTGCTAACATTAACATCTGCACTACGAGGTGCTGCTTTAGATTTGTGGTGAGGGTTATTATCCTTCCAGCATTTCATAAAATGTTTAGTAATTTCCTGCTCTGTGCTATACTCTTTACCACAATCAGGGCATATGTATGTCATGCTATCACCACTTTCTATTAAAATGGTGCGGGTGCACGGACTCGAACCGCGGACCCTCTGCTTGTAAGGCAGATGCTCTAACCAACTGAGCTACACCCGCATGGCGCCTCAGCTAGGATTCGAACCTAGGACCTACCGGTTAACAGCCGGTTGCTCTACCGCTGAGCTACTAAGGCAAAAAAATATGGAGCGGATGATGGGAATCGAACCCACGTAGTCAGCTTGGAAGGCTGAGGTTCTACCATTAAACTACATCCGCATAATAAATGGCGGTGCTTACGGGACTTGAACCCGTGATCTCTCGCGTGACAGGCAGACGTGATAACCACTACACCAAGGCACCAAATGGTGGAGATAGTGGGACTCGAACCCACGACCCCCTGCTTGCAGGGCAGGTGCTCT
>JAEIGA010000447.1_pt1 | contig 60040 bp, 52 predicted proteins | sample 9270691 | NCBI WGS metagenome assembly JAEIGA01 (sample SAMN17057246, study PRJNA624740) | gut metagenome | biome: biome; isolation source: fecal sample | host: Bos grunniens | place: China: Xizang | collected 2019 | reverse complement strand
TTCGAACTGGTCGGCAGATTTCTTGTTAACATGGACCGAGCGGTTCACAGAGAACTTCTCGATACGAGTCGGCAAAGGAATCGGACCGGCAACTTTGGCGCCCGTGCGCTTAGCGGTTTCGACGATCTCGGAAGCGGAGCGGTCGATAGCGCGGCTGTCAAAAGCACGGAGACGGATGCGGATTTTGGGACTTTGCATGAACGTGCGGTTATGTTTAGGTTAGTAATTAGGTTGGGTTATTTGTTACCACCGCGAGCCTTGACAATTTCATTGACGAGGTTCTGGGGAACTTGTTCGAAGTGGGAGGGTTCCATGGAGTAGGAAGCGAGGCCCTTGGAAAGGGTACGGATGTCCGTGGAGTAGCCGAACATTTCAGCCAGCGGCACGGCAGCAGTAAGAATACACTCGTTGGTCTTGTGCTCCATGTTGTTGATCTGGGCGCGGCGACGGTTGAGGTCACCCATGATGTCACCCTGGTTCTCGGAGGGAGTTACAACTTCTACAGCCATGATGGGCTCAAGCAGCACCGGAGCGCACTTGGCGAAAGCGTTCTTCATAGCGAAGATAGCAGCCATCTTGAAGGCGTTTTCGTTGGAGTCAACTTCGTGGTAGGAACCATCGATAACGTCTACCTCTACGTCCTCTACGGGGTAGCCGGCAACGATACCGGAGTTCATAGCCTCCTGGAGACCGGAGTATACGGCATTCATGTACTCCTTGGGAATAGCACCACCAACAACCTTGTTGGCAATCTTAAGGCCTGTGCCACGCTCACCGGGGCGCATGGCGATGACAACGTCACCGTACTGACCGCGACCACCGGACTGCTTAACGAGCTTGCCCTGTACGCGATCAGCACCCTTGGTGATGGTCTCGCGGTAGGCAATCTGGGGCTTACCGGTATTGGCCTCTACCTTGAACTCGCGCTTGAGGCGGTCCACGATGATGTCGAGGTGAAGCTCACCCATGCCGGCGATAATGGTCTGGCCTGTCTCTTCGTCGGTCTTCACGCGGAAGGTCGGGTCTTCTGCGGAGAGGCGCTGAAGAGCGTTGGACATCTTCTCCTGGTCGGCCTTGGTAAGGGGCTCTACAGCCATGGAGATAACGGTGTCCGGGAAGGTGGGGGGCTCGAGGGTGAAGTCGAAGTCATCAGAGGCGAGGGTATCACCAGTGGTGGCGTTCTTCAAACCTACGATAGCAGCGATGTCACCGGAGTATACTTCGTTCACGTCGGTATGTACGTTAGCCTGAATCTGGAGGAGACGGCCTACGCGCTCACGCTTACGGGTACGGGGATTGTATACGGTGTCACCCTTGCGGATAACGCCGGTGTATACGCGAATGAACACGAGAGAACCCACGAACTTGTCAGCCCAGAGCTTGAATGCAAGAGCAACAGGCTTGTCGTCGTCGGAGGGGATAATCTCGCGAGTCTCGAAGGTCTCGTAGCCATTTTCGTCAAGGCCGGTGGGGATGGTACCGGTAACGGTAGCAAGCTTGGCCTCGAGCGGGGAGGGAAGGTAATCAACAACAGCGTCAAGAAGACCCTGAACACCCTTGTTCTTGAAAGCGGAACCACCGGCAACAGGAACGAACTTGTTGGCGATGCAGGAACGACGGATAGCGGCCTTGAGGGTCGGGGCGTCGATGGGTTCCTCCATAAGGAAGAGTTCACCGAGCTCGTCGTCTACGTTAGCCACAGCTTCCTTGAGCTCCTCAAGAGCAGCCTCGCCGATCTCCTTGAGCTCGCCCTCGAGCTCCTTCACCTCGTAGGTGGAGCCCATGCGGTCGGAGTCAGCGTAGTAGATGGCCTTCTGGTTGACAACGTCAATCTGGCCGCAGAGCTGGTCCTCAGAACCAATGGGGATAAGAACGGCAGCAGCGTTGGCGCCGAGCTTGGCCTTGATGTCGCTAAGAACATTGTTGAAGTTGGCACCCGTGCGGTCCATCTTGTTGACGAAGCAAATACGGGGCACATTGTACTTGGTAGCCTGACGCCATACAGTCTGGGTCTGGGGCTGCACACCGGCAACACCGCAGAATACAACGATGGCGCCGTCAAGCACGCGGAGGGAGCGCTCCACCTCAGCGGTGAAGTCTACGTGTCCGGGGGTATCAATAACGTTGAGCTGGAAGTTCTCGTTCTCGAAAAGCTTGCAGCAGCCCTCGGCAGGCAACTGTTTCCAGTTGGTGGTTACGGCGGCGGAGGTAATGGTAATACCGCGTTCCTGCTCCTGTTCCATCCAGTCGGTCGTCGCAGAACCCTCGTGGGTCTCGCCGATCTTGTGGATCATGCCGGTGTAGAAAAGGATGCGCTCGGAAAGCGTTGTTTTGCCACCGTCGATGTGAGCAGCGATACCGAAGTTGCGGTAGCGCTCGAGCGGGGCCTTGCGGTCAGGACTGCTAACACTAGCCATAAATTATAAAAGTAATATGAATGTTGATGTTTTCAGAGATTACGAGAAAAACTCACGCGGTATTACCAGCGGAAGTGAGCGAAGGCGCGGTTGGCCTGAGCCATCTTGTGCACATCGTCGCGCTTGCGAACAGCGGCACCCTGATTGGCGGCAGCCTCTTTGATTTCGTTGGCAAGAGCACGGGCCATGGGAACACCCTTACGATTACGGGCGTAGTTGATGAGCCAGCGCATAGCCAAAGCCTCGGAACGATCGGGAGCAACTTCCAGCGGAACCTGGTAAGTAGCACCACCCACGCGGCGGCTCTTCACCTCTACGCGGGGCTTAGCGTTCTCGATGGCGCGGGTGAGCACCTCAAGGGGGCTAACGGTATCTGTACCTTCGTTGGCAAGATCAATAGCCTTGTAAACAATACGCTCAGCGAGAGAGCGCTTGCCGGCAAGCATCACCTTACCGATAAGGCGGCCTACCAACACAGAATCGTAACGAGAGTCACGACGTTCAATCTTCTTATAGACGCGTTTACGACGAGCCATAATAGTATGATATTAAATGTTTAAATTACTTCTTCTTAGCGGGAGTTGCAGCACCGGCTTTGGGGCGCTTAGCACCGTACTTAGAACGGCCGCGGCGACGCTTGTCAACGCCAAGGCAGTCCAAAGCACCACGAACGATGTGGTAACGAACACCGGGCAAGTCCTTCACACGGCCACCGCGAACAAGAACGATGGAGTGTTCCTGAAGGTTATGACCCTCACCGCCGATGTAGGCGATAACTTCTTCGCCATTGGTAAGGCGAACTTTAGCAACTTTACGAAGAGCGGAGTTCGGCTTCTTCGGCGTACGCGTCATCACCTGAAGGCAGACGCCACGACGCTGCGGACAGCTATGAAGAGCGCGAGACTTCGACTTCTCTTCCGGTACGATACGTCCTTTGCGGACGAGCTGATTAATGGTCGGCATGTTTCCTTTTTGATTTTTAATGTTTTCAGGCACCTGACGGGTTGATTGGGAGCTCCTATATTACCTTAGGGAGGCTTCCGTTTATCCGGCGGTTAACCCGATCTTTCTTATTCCTGTGAAGCGCATTCCTGCGACAGGAAGGTGCGAAATTATACAACATTTGACTGATTTGACAAGCCTTTTCTTTAGCAGTAAGGCATTTTTTTAGAATTTCCCCTTCTTTTTGAGGCAAATTCTCTCTATATCTATACGCGTGCGCGCGCGAGAGCACATTTTTTGCAGAAATGACACAGAAATACGCGTAGCGCAGGCAGAGGGTATGATGCCCGGCTCCGTTAGCTGACGGAGCCCCCTGCCCTGTTACCGATAAGAGGCAGCACCCACGCGGAGTGCTGCCTCTCATTTTTACCCTAAAAACAAAGGCGAGAAATTAAATATCCCAGGCGTCCATCCACTTGAAGGAAACGACGCGGAACTTGCGACCCAGCACCTTGTTGGTTGCAGTCAGCTTGTTGCGAGAATTGGAGCCGTCGGCCTCAAACTCTGCGTCGGAGGGTTCGTTGTTGCTGTCCACATACTCAATGGTACGCTGCACAACAGCCTCGCACCAAGCCTGAGCCAGCACGCCGCCATTCTCGTTGCGCACACAACCGTAGGAGCGCACAGTGAATGTGTCGTCGCGAACGGTCAGAATGTTACCGAGAGAAAGCAACACGTCACTCTGAATCAGATAACCGGGAGCAGCGGTGTAAATAGAACCTTCTTCTGCAGCGGGGAACTTGTAGAGGGTACCACCGGACTGCGGATTGGTTGTCTCGTCGTCAAAGCCGTCGTTCAGGTCGGCATTGTCAATGGCAGCCTGCAAGGCACCCTTGAGGGAATGCTCCTCGTTGCTCTTATCCAGACGACGGTTGATGAAGTCAGACATGTTGAGGAACGGGCCACGCTCGCGCACCTGCTCCACCATGCACTCTGCCAACTGGCGAATCTGAGAGGAATCCAACTCGCGGATATCACCCCAAGCTGCCAGGTTGCTGCCACCGCGCAGGTCAGAGGCACCCATCATCATGCTGTAACCGCCATTGGGGTCGATAGGCTTGGAGGCAGTGGAAACCATGAAGCGGGGGAACATCACGTTGTCTGTTTGAGATTCGGAGCTACCTTCCACCAAAGCCAGTTTACCGCTGGCATTGGTAACAAGCTGGCGGCGGGCAAGGCCCTGCAAGGCGGCAGCCCAAGCATCAACAGAGGTGGAGTTCACGTTAAAGCCACCATCAATCATGAGGTACTGGGCAATGTACTTCCAGCCATCCTTTTCCATGATTTTCTGTACAATGTCCTCATTCTTGTAGGGCTCACCTGTGCGCACGTAGCGAGATACGGGCAAATGATTGCGGGAAGCATCCTTGCTACCGGCGTCGTCGGAGAAGAACTCCTTAGCCACCTTCTGAGCTTCCTTGTCCGGCATGTCGGAGATAGAGGAGCAGAACCAGCGATCCCACATGGCATCGTTAATCAACAAGGCGTGGTCATAGAAATCGCTGAACACCTGGCCATTGCCGCCGGTACCGGTCGGAATATTGCTCTTATGGAAGGCGTAAATACCATCTGCCGGGAGGCAGGGATCAGCAAAGGCGTTGCCGATACCCACACCGGGCACACCGCTCTGGTAGAGCATACGGCGCAGGGCGGGAAGAGAGCCACCGGTGCTGGCGGCATACCAACCGGGCTGCAGGCGCATACCGGAGAAACCGGCAAGGGAGAACGGAGGATGCACCGGAAGTTCCAGCACAGAGGCGAAAGAAACCTGCTCACCACCGGAGTTAATACCCAACACACCGTTGCGGCCAATGCTGTCCATCGGGCAGGCATTCATACCGGAGCCTACATCAAGCACAGCCAACTGGTAGGGGTGATACTGGCGCTGCTGGTTGTCCGGCTTAATAATCATGCCACCCCAGAAGGCGGGGCTGGAGTGCTGCCAGGACTTGGTGCGGAAATCCTGCCCTTCAAGCACGCGGGCATCCAAGTTCAGGTTAGCAGACTTGGGAGCCACACCTACTGCCGCAATGAAGTACGGTACAGCGCTGTCACGCTGAGAGCCGTCGGCACGCCATGTGGCGTCGTTGCGGTTTTCATCGCAAATAACAGTATCACTTTCACCCATGGCGGCAGGGTCATACCAACCCATCAGGAATCGCTGCGGGCTGTGACCACGCTTACCAATAGCGGTATCGGAACCGCTATCCTGGTAACGACCGGCAAAGCCGTTCATCACAGAGATAGCCTCCACCACCTGCGGGGCAAACCATACACCGTCCGTGGTGTATGCACCACCGGATGCATTAATACCCAAGCGCAGGCGGAGCTTAAAGTTACCCTGCTCCATGTTGTGGGCAGAGGCCACACCGGGAGCGGTACTCTGCATACCGGAGCCCATGGTATAGAAGCGAGCATTGTAACCGGCCACGGCGCTGGGGTTATAACCCAATACTAAGGGGTTATCGAAAGCGCCATTGCGGTTGGAGCGAGAATTACCGTGGGAGAAGAAGAGAATTTCACCGGGACCGAACACGATATCCTTATTGGAGCCATTGACGGATTCCAGGAAATAGTTACCGTAGTCCATACCGAAGCCCGTATCATTGGAGTTCTGGTGCATGGCGTAGGTTTGCCATGTGTAGTTCCATGTACCGGCCTGAGAAACGGCGTAGGTCTGCAACCAAATCGTCTTGTAAGGGATGGACTGGGCCCAAAGCTGCTCACCGCGAATGCGCATAGGCACGTTATACGGGTTCCACCACAGGAACATGGGGGAGAAACACATACTCAGGCGGTGAATCTGCTGCAGGTCTGCCGTCATGGCAGGTGTGCCGTCGTTGTTCTTGTGGTCTTCTTCCACAAGACCGAAGGTGCACATGTAGCTGAGCAGAACAGGGGTACGAGCATAACCGGCGAACTCATCGCCATCGTGCATCAGGGAGCGAGAATCGTAAATAGAGCAACCGCCACCGGGGGAGTATTCCTCCAAATTCTGCGGCGTGCGGTTATCACCTTGGTTCGGGATAGCCACACCACTGATACGAGTGTAGGCATTATCCACATCACCCAGCAGGCGAGCCGTCACGTTCTTATTATCCTTAGCAGAGCCATTGGGCCAGCAGTTATAATAAGCAAAGAGGTTTTGCCAGGAACCGATGGGAAGATTCTTTTCAGAACCGGCGGTCAGGTTACCATCATACTCCACCAACGGGCAATCGCGTGTTTCATCGGCACGGAACTCCGTGGCAGCCTTAAAGTTACCTTCCTTACCCAGCAACAGGCAAAGGTCTTGCTTCAAACCACCGGTGCGCACATTAATGGGGAGAGAGTAGGAGCTGGTGGTTACGTCAAAGAAATAGGGCATGCCAAACTGTGTGGCACCGTCCACATGAGCCAAGCTGCGCATGGTGAGCAACTTCTCGGGCTCTGCAATATCCCCGGCATTAAAGGAGCCATCCTTAAAGATGGGAGCCGGTGTATTCCAAGTGGCGCGCAACACCTCTGTGGGGGAAGAACCAATCTTGGGGTCCTTAATCGTTACCTTGGACTTCTGGTTTTCACCACCTACCCACCATGCATAGCAGGTCTGGTTGCGCCCCTCGGTGGGGGTGTACACCAAATCGGCAAACACGCAGTTTTCATCGCGAGAGCCGGCAGACCCCAAGGTACCCTCGCCTACCAAGCAAATACGCTTGCCGGGCATAGAGGTACCCAAACGGGCAGCACTCTCAAAGCGCTTCAGCTCAGACGGCTCGCGAGAGGAGATGAGCCACTGGCGGAACATAGAGGAACGTCCCTTGGTATAAGTCTCCTTAATGGTAGAGCCTTTGTGCTCGCCCTCCTTAGCGGTGCCGTAAATCGGGCCGGTCCAGCTATCCCACACACCAAGCACATACTGCGAGCCGCTCTTATCAGAGATACCGGAGTTAGCCGTTACACGGCAGTCCGGGCCAAGGGCGAGCTGCAATTCACCGAGTGCGGCATCCAAGCCAACAAGAGCCTGCTGCCTAGCCTGAGCTTGCAAAATCGTCTGGGCGGAGATTCGACTTTGGGTAGAGGCAGTTGCCATAATACCCACAGCCAAAAGCGCCAACAACATCATCAATGTAAGAGAAGCAATCAAGGCAAATCCATGCTTCTTTTTCTTGACTAATTTCTTAGGCAATGGTTTAAATCTACTGAGCTTCATAAATAAAAATACAAGTACCATATCAGTATACACCAGAGCCCCCTTGCGTCAAGCAAAAAGCGCACTTCCCGCTACGGAAAATGCGCTTGTCGGAAGCAGATTGGTTGAATTCCCTATTTTCAGGTGATGTGGCGCACGGAAAGGAACTCGCGGATGCGCTCATTGTCGGATACACGCAACTCTGCCGGCGTATCATTTTCCACCACTTGGCCGTGGTCCAAAAAGATGATACGGTCCGCCAGCTCACAGGCGAAGCCCACGTCGTGGGAAACCACAATCATCGTCATGCCGTCGGCCGCCAGGTCTTTCATCAAATTTTGCACTTCGCCCACCATTTCGGGGTCTAGCGCAGAGGTGGGTTCATCAAACAACAGCACCTCCGGATTCATGGCCAAGGCGCGCACAATAGCCACACGCTGTTTTTGCCCACCGGAGAGCTGCGCCGGATACGCCGTTGCCTTTGTTGCTAGGCCGATTCGCTCCAGCAGCTCCTTAGCACGGACATTGGCCTGCTCTTGAGTCATCACCCCGGCATGCACAGGCGCCAAGGTAATATTTTGCATGATGGTAAGATGCGGGAAAAGGTTGAAATGCTGGAACACCATGCCCACACGCGCCCGATACGCATTCAGGGCCTTATCTGTATGCTGCGGTTCTTGTCCATGAAAAAGCACTTGGCCGCCATCCGGAATTTCCAAAAAGTTCATACAGCGCAGCACCGTGCTCTTGCCTGCCCCCGATGGGCCAACCAAAAACACTACCTCGCCGGCATTAACCGCGAGAGACACGCCGTTAATCACGCGGTGGCCGGCAAAGTCTTTAACAATGTCGCGCAGTTCAATAATGGGATTATCGCTCATTTTTTTGCAATCTCTTTTCCAATTTTTTCAGCAAGTGGCTCAGCCCCACCACCATCAGCAAGTAAATAAGGGCCACCGCCATTAACGGCATGAAGGCATCGTACGTTTGGCTCAAAATAATGTTACCGCCCTTCGTCAAATCCTGCAGAGCAATGTAGCCACAAATACTGGTCTCCTTCAGCAAAACAATAAATTCGTTACCCAAAGCAGGCAACACATTTTTGAAGGCCTGCGGCATGATCACGCTTCGCATGGTGTAGCCGTAACCCAAGCCCAAGCTACGTCCGGCCTCCATCTGTCCTTTATCAACTGACATGATACCGGAGCGAATAATCTCCGCCACATAGGCGCCGGAGTTCAACCCAAAGGCCACAATCGCCACCAGCACCTTACTGATTTCCACAGAGCCGAATATCACAAAGTAGATAATCAGCAGCTGCACCACCACCGGAGTGCCGCGTATCACGGTAAGATACAATCGGCAAAAATAATCCAGCCACTTGAGGCGCCCGGTCTGGTCCGCCGTGCTGCGCACAATGCCAATGAGTGCCCCCAGCACAATACCAATCAGCGCAGCAAAGAAAGAGATTTCCACCGTCACCCACAAACCATTAGCCAAATACCGCCAACGGCCGTCCTTCACAAAATTGTTGTGAACAGAAGCCCAAATTCCCTGCTCTTCCGTGGGCATCGCCTTCTCTCCATACTCGGCGGCAATGCGAGCCAGCACCCCCTCCTTATCCATAGCGTCCAAGGCGTTGTTAATAGCCTCCAGCAGTTGGGGATTATCTTTACGCACGGCAATAGCATACGCTTCCTCGGTGAGGGGGGTAGGCAAAATTTTTAAGCGAGCATTGTGAGACACATGCTTCTCTGCCGGCAGATTATCCAGCACCACGGCATCCACCTTACCGGCCTTCAACGCCGCCACTGCCATAGCGCCGTTAGAGTAGCGCTCCGGCTCGCCGATGTGCTCTTTCACATACAAATCGCCGGTAGTGCCTGATTGCACACCCACACGCACACCCACTAAATCGGATTCCTGCGCAATGGTAGAATGAACCGGCACAATGATAACCTGCTGAGCCACGGCATACGGGCGAGAGAAATTCACCTGTTTTTCACGATCGGGCGACACGGTGATACCCGCAGCGGCAAAATCCACCTTGCCGGATTGCACGGCAGCAATCACGGAATCGAACTCCATATTTTCAATGCGCACACGTTCTCCCATACGGCGAGCCACTTCGTGCACAATATCGATATCTATACCGACAATTTCTCCGTTTTCTACATAGTCATACGGAAAGAATGCGGCATCCGTAGCCATGGTAAGCCCTCCCTGCTCTTCTTTTTTGCAAGAGGACATGCCCAACAACAACGCTATGGTAAGCAGTACACTTAAACAACAGCGCAAAACACAGCTACGATTTTCTGTTTGTCTCTGCATTTGCATGCCGCGAGCATACCACTGAAATCCCCTTTTTTCAAGAGAAAATAAACGCCGCGCCCTACCTTAAAAAGCAGGCGCGGCTATCATAGAATCTTGTATCGTGAATCAGGAAAGTTTAGAAACAGCCGTACGCACTAAATACTCAACCAGCGCGGGCGTTGCCTCTAACAATTCTTTGCTCGGCTGCGGCATCTCCAACGATAAAATAGCAGCTGCATTAATAGCTGCCGGATTTTTAAGGTTAGCACCCACCAAACCCTGAATGGCGTTGATGGCTATTTTGTCTGCCAAGAGGTTTTCTAAAGTCGGCTTCAATTCTTCGGGGCAACTTTCTCTCAAAGCACCCACCACCTTATTACGAATCGCCACAGCGGCGAGATTTTGCAATAATCCCATAACTCTGTTCTTTTATTTTACGTTCACTTTAACGGTATGTGTATGAAGCGGGGCTTTCCCCTTCTCCCACGGGCGAGCATAAATAAGCTTCACAGTTCCCTGCCCGGCTTGTTTTCCGGTAACAGAAACCTCCGTATTGCGCGGGCAACCAACCATGCCGCGGGGAGAGTTATTCGGTTGAATCGCGACCTCCACCTCTACAACAGGGGAGCATTCAGCTACCTGCCATATAAATCCCGTGGTGGGGTTACCCGGCAGCAAAAAAGATTTTGTTTCGGTTACGGTCAACTCCATCTTTTGTTCGCAAGAGGGCTCCGTCACTTCCACCGGGGAAGCCATCACCACCGAGCTTCCTATCAGCATGGCTAGCATTGTCTTCATGCCCCTTTATATATCAGGAAGCGCCCCATTGGTCAAGTCTACTATTACCGTATTAGCATCGTTTTTTAGCAGGAGACAGAATTCGGGCTTTTCAAGTCGTTAGTTTTCAGGTATAATACGGCCGTTATGTTACAAGCAGGTATTGTAGGTCTCCCCAATGTTGGTAAATCCACTCTTTTCAACGCTGTTACTCGCTCCCGTAAGGCAGAGGCAGCCAATTATCCGTTCTGCACCATCGACCCCAATGTGGGTATGGTAGAAGTACCGGATAAGCGTTTGCAGGTTCTTGCAGAAATCAGCAAGACTCAAAAAATTGTACCTGCCGCCATTGAGTTTGTGGATATTGCCGGCCTTGTTAAGGGTGCAGCCGAAGGCGCCGGCTTGGGCAACAAGTTCCTCTCCAATATTCGCGAAACAGACGCCATTGTGCAGGTGGTTCGTTGCTTTGAGAACGACGATATTATCCACGAATTGGGCTCTGTAGACCCCGTACGCGATATCGAAATCATTAATTCCGAGCTTATTTTGGCAGACATTGCCGCCATGGAGAAGCGCAAGGAGAGCCGCATTAAGAAGGCTCGCAGCGGCGACAAAGAAGCTAAGGATGAAATCGCGCTCATTGAGAAGCTGCTGCCCCATTTGGATGCCGGCAATCCTGCCATTACTCTGGAGCTGAGCGACGATGAACGAAAACTGCTGCACAGCTTCTTCCTGCTTTCCAACAAGAAGAGCATCTTTGCCTGTAATGTGAGCGAAGACGAGCTGGCTGAAGCCGTGAAGAACCCGGACAGCCACCCCTACGTTTCTGCCGTGCGCAAGTATGTGGCAGAGCAGCACAATGCAGAGGCCATCGTCATCTCCGCCCGCATTGAAGAAGAGCTTTCTGAGCTTCCGCCCGAGGAGGCAGTTCTGTTCCTGAACGAGCTCGGCGTAGAGGACTCCGGCGTAAGCGATTTGATTCGTGCCGTATACCACCTGCTTGGCCTTCGCACGTACCTCACCACCGGTGTTAAGGAAACCCGCGCATGGACCATCAAGGCCGGGGATAAAGCCCCCCAAGCAGCCGGTGTGATTCACACGGACTTCGAGCGCGGTTTCATTGCTGCACAGGTTGTTTCCTACGAAGATTTGGTAGCCTGCGGCTCTATGGCCAAGGCTAAGGAACAGGCCAAGTTGCGTATCGAAGGCAAAGAATACGTGGTGCAGGACGGCGACGTCGTTGAGTTCCGCTTCAACGTTTCTAAGTAATAATGAATGCGCCCACCGCCCCGGAATCGCTGTGCATTGTCATGCCGTGCTATAATGAGGCAGCCGGCATTGCACACACCGTAAAGGAGGTGGACGCTAAGTTACTTTCCCTCATTCAAGCCAGCAGAATCGCAGAAAACAGCTGCATTCTGCTGGCAGATGATGGCTCCAAAGACAACACATGGGCTATCATCGAACAACTGCACGCAGAGTACCCGCGCCTCAAAGCCTCTGCCCTGGCAGGCAACCGCGGCAAAGAATATGCCCTCTTTGCCGGGTTGATGGAAGCCAAGGAATTGGCAGACATCATCATCTGCATGGATGCCGATTTGCAGCACGACATTAACGCTATTGATGACTTTTTAGACAAACGCGCTGAAGGCTATGAATTGCTGTATGGGCTTAAAAAGAGCCGCGGTAAAGAATCTATGATCCGCAAGGTAACAGCCTCGCTCTTTTATAAAGTCATGGGCGTTCTTGGTTCTCCTGTGCTCAAAGGGCATGCGGATTACAGCTTAATGACCCGCCAAGTATTGGAAGCCTTGAGCGAATACGGCGAATGCAACATGATGTTCCGTGCCCTGCTCCGCCACACCGGTTTCCGCCAAGCTCCGGTTTATTTTGATGTGCTGGATCGCGAGAACGGAGAAAGCAAGATGAGCCTGCGCAAGCTGCTCAGCCTGAGCATCGATGCCATCACCTCGTTTTCTGTTGCACCGCTGCGCCTGATTGCCCTCTTGGGCTGCTTCATTTTTGCCGTCAGCCTAGCGATGGTGATATGGGTAATTTGCGACTACGTACGCATTGGTACCCCGAATGGTTGGGCCACCCTCACGTGTAGTATTTGGCTCTTGGGTGGCCTTGGCATGATGAGCCTTGGCGTTGTGGGTGAATATTTGGGCAAAATGTACATGGAGACCAAGAAACGCCCCCGCTACTTTATCAGCAAAAGATTGCGCTGATGATAAGCACATCCGGCAACGTACGTTCCTATACAATTCTCCAGAAATGCCTTCGGCTGCTACCGGTGGCATTTTTGTTTGTTGGCACTTGATATTATTGGCCGAACTGAAAATTAGCATTACGCTTATTTTCATTTAGAGCCCGAAACGAAAATAAGAATAATCCTTATTTTCGTTTCGTCAGATGTAGACAGGCCTATTCAGCAATCATACTCTGATAGGCAGAATATGTATAGAGTCTATTTCTTTCACCCTGCGTACTTTGTTGGATGATGCCATGTTCCTCCAATTTTTCCAAGACTCTGTAAATAGTCGATGGGGCAAGGCCCACTTGCTTTGCCAAAATAAGGGGACGGGTCACAATATGTCGCTGCATCACACTAAGTACTTTCGCCGCATTATTACGCATGCGACCGAAGGTGGCTATGGTTGCTTTGTCATGGTCGACTCTGCGCTGTAATTCTGTAAGTAGCCTTACTGCATCGCTTGCTGTATATTGCACGGCCTCTAAGAAAAATTCAATCCAAGCCTCCCAATTTCCATCCTGTCTGATACCATTCAACAGTCTGTAATAATCTTGACGGTGTTGCTTAAAATACAAACTCAAATACAGCAAAGGCTTTCTGAGAAGCCCGCTGTTACACAGCATCATTTGGATAAGTAGCCGACCAACACGACCATTACCATCAAGAAAAGGGTGAATACTCTCGAATTGCACATGAACCAGTGCAGCTTTCACTAAAGGAGAAATCTCATCATCACGGTTGATGAATAATTCCAATGCCCCCATGCAGTCCATGAGGTCTTGCGGAGGCGGAGGAACATAAGCCGCATTTCCGGGGCGAGTTCCTCCAATCCAATTCTGGCTCTGTCGGAATTCGCCGGGCATTTTAGAGGAACCACGGCCTCTTCGTAATAATTCAGCATGCAATTCCCTAATCAAACGTAAGGAGATGGGGTATCCGTCTTGCATACGTGCCATGCCTAATTGCATTGCAGACACATAATGACTTACCTCTTCTACATCATCTGTATTCGCCCGGTCATAGCCACCTTGTTCATACAAAAGCAAATCACTCAATGACGATTGAGTTCCCTCAATCATGGACGAATATACGGCTTCTTTGCGAATGTAGGCGTAAATAAATGGCGCGACATCCGGCAGGTGTTCACCAAGAGCATCTAATGTACCCAATGTCTGAACAGAGTTCATAAGGAGCTTGTTACCTGTAGCACTCAGCTCGGGCAAAGGGTGCGGAGGTAACGGAGCGGGGATGTATGCGTTTACGTTCTCCCCAATAGTGCTAATGACTACATACTTGCCTGTGTTTTCACGTTTCACGCTGTCAGCTTAAATGAAAATAAGCATTCTGTCAATTTTTATTTAAGCTGTCAAATGAAAATTAGCACAATCCTTATTTTCATTTAGAGCCCGAAACGAAAATAAGAGCAATCCTTATTTTCGTTTCGACAGAGTCTGCATCGACCTCTTTAGCTCGGTCGTTATAATTCAAAAGGCCGCTCCTCTAACGGGGAGCGGCCTTTTGATTAAGTTGTATTAAAGCCTGTACTGAACAGCACACGCTGCTGACTTACCCTCAGGTGGCAATACCGAAATGCCGCTGAATATCCGCAAAGATACGGTCACGCAGTGTACGAGCCTTCTCAATGTCCCTGGTACGCAGAGAGAAGCGCAGACGTTCAGCTGTGGCGTCAGGCTTGTGGACTGTGACGTGGCACCACCACACACCACGGTTATTCCACAAGTGGTGGTTGATGTTGTCATCGTTAATACGAAGCGCGATTTTGGTTTGTTGTGATGTCATTTTCGTAAAAGGTATGCAAGAGTTAAAGCATTAGTACTCTTATCGAACATGCGCGCGGTTCGTCCCGGAACAGCCCCGCGACACTCTCGTTCATTTATCGACTAAATAGACAATCGATTGTGTCGCTCCGTTCAAAAAAAAGCACAGAAAAATCAGTAGAGGATCCCGGCCTTCTTGAGCGTGTTGTAGGCACCGTTCTTAGAAATGGTACGAAGGGCCTTGCAGGAAAGCTTGAGGCGAAGGTAACCACCACGGCCACCGTTGAGCTCGGGCACCCATACACGCTTCTCCTGAAGGTTGGGGTATACAGTGCGGTTTACAACCTTGGTGACGTGACGACCGATACCGCCCTTCTTCTTGGCGAGACCGGAGCGATGAATGCGGCGGCCCTTGTGCGGCGTTGTTAAAGTGATATCGCAAATTCTGGACATAAGATTATAGTGCGGTTAAAGTTAAGCGGAGCGCCATTATACTCGTTTTTGACCGCACGTCAAGCAAAACATATCATTTTCAGCAAAAAAAACACAACAATTAGCGAAGAAACGGAATTTATGAGGGATAAAACATGAATAAAAAGTCAACGATTAAGCAAAACCAGGTGTCAATAAATAAGGAGGATGTACGCACATAGAGCTTGAAAAGGGAAAATACGCGTGCTATTCTCAGACCAGACGTATAACGATGAACACACAGGCATTTAACGACGAAATAGCGCGCCATTCCGAATGGGTGAACGCGGTAAAGATGGAAATGTCCCGCGTTTTGGTGGGGCAACAGCAGCTTGTCAACAGACTCATTCTGAGCCTACTCTGCAAGGGGCACGTGCTTCTGGAAGGTGTACCCGGGTTGGCAAAAACGCTTTCCGTTAAAGCATTGGCCGGCACGATGCACGCAGCATTCTCCCGTATCCAGTTCACACCGGATTTGCTGCCCGCAGACTTGCTGGGTACGATGATTTATAACCCCGAGACGCGTCAATTCAGCGCTAAGAAGGGTCCGGTATTTGCCAATCTTATTCTGGCAGACGAAATTAACCGTGCCCCGGCCAAGGTACAGAGTGCCTTGCTGGAAGCCATGCAGGAGCGCCAGGTAACCTTGGGCGAGACCAGCTATCCCCTGCCCTCCCCGTTCTTGGTACTTGCCACCCAAAACCCGATTGAGCAGGAAGGCACCTACCAATTACCGGAAGCCCAGCTGGACCGTTTCCTCTTCAAGATTATTGTAGATTATCCCTCGCGCGAAGAAGAATTAAAGGTATTGTCGATGATGAGCCGCACAGGCGCCTCGCCCCAAACCACTCCGGTGGTATCCGTGCAAACTGTGGAAGCCTCTCGTGCGCTGATGGACCGCATCTTTATTGACCCGGCCATTGAGAGCTACATCGTTGATTTGGTGCGCGCCACGCGCAACCCGAGCAGCGTAGACCCGCATTTGGATGGCATGGTGCGCGCCGGTGCATCCCCCCGCGCCACCATCAGCATTGCCTTGGCGGCCAAAGCACTGGCCTTCACTAAGCAGCGCAGCTATGTAACACCGCAGGATGTGAAGGAGCTGGCACACGATATTTTGCGCCACCGCATTCTTTTGTCGTACGAGGCCGAGGCTGCCAATATTACCAGCGACGACATTATTGACAACATTTTGGCTAAGGTACCGGTTCCCTGATACCCCAGCACGCTGCAGCCATGGACAAAACGCAGGAAATCATGCAAAAGGTGCGCCGCATTGAATTGCAGGCGCGCAAACTCACCACGGCCACGCTTTCCGGCCAATACCGCGCCAGTTTTCGTGGGCAAGGTCTGGAGTTTGATGACTTCCGGGAATACCAACCGGGAGACGACCCGCGTTTTATCGACTGGAAGGTGACTGCCCGCACCGGTGCGCCCTATGTTCGCCGTTTTCATGAAGAACGCGAGCAGGTGTTGCTACTGGCGGTGGACGTAAGCGCCTCCATGCGCTATGCCAGCTCTGCCACCACTAACTCTAAGCTGGAATACGCAGCACTCATAGCAGCCGTATTGGCCTACAGTGCCGCCCGCAATGGCGACAACGTAGGTTTGCTGCTGTATGGTTGCCACCCTCACTTTTATTTACCGCCGGCCAAAGGAATGAAACAATGCCTGCGTATCATCCGCGAAATCATATCTGCCGAGCATGGTGAAGAAGACGTGAGCATAGAAGAAGTGGCAGCAGAAATTCTGCGCACCCAGCGCAAGCGCACCATGTGCTTCCTGATTAGTGACTTGCTTGCCCCGCCGGACAAGCAGGCCATCGGCAAACTTAATTACAAGCATGAGCTGATACCGCTGCGCATCACCGACCCCATGGAAACAGCGCTTCCGGAGAATGTTGGCACCGTTTGCCTGCAAGATCCGGAATCCGGCCAAGCATTCCATGTGAACATGAATTCAACCGCCGTGCGCAAAGCCTACCACAAGGCCATGAAAGCACACCGCAGTGAGTGGGACACACTGTTTGCGCAGTTGGGCATTACCATGAAAGACCTGCAAACGAATACGGATTTCATACCCGCCCTGCGAGCCCTCTTCACGCAACGAAGCAGCCACTTTGCCAGATAACTCACCATGAACATGCTTGCACAAATGCCGGGAGCAGCTCTGCCCGCCTTACCGCAGCCGGAAAGCAATCTTTTGCAACATATTCCGCAACTGGAGTCAGCCATTCCGGTGGAGGCTGTGGAAGGTGCCGGTATCAACCCTTGGTTACTTTGGGGGGGCATCGGCACCGGAGTTATTCTGCTTGCCGTAGCCGGGGTTCTGCTGTACCAACGATTCCGCAAGAAACAAGTCAGCAGCATCAGCCCGGAGCAAATTGCCCTGCTGGCCTTGCAGGAATTGGAAGAAGCCGGCCCGGATTTACGCACCGTCAGCTTAGAGTTATCCATGATTCTTCGCCGCTATTTGGCCGGCACAGCGCAGGACCCCGCCTTGTACGAAACGCACGAGGAGTTCAGCCGCCGTTTCAACTCCCTCGCCGGCATCTCCGCAGAGCACCGCATGAGCACGAAAAAGCTGCTGGAGAAATTAGCCTCATACAAATACGCAGGCGTGCAGGAAAATTCACCGCAAATCACCCAAGCCCTCATTGCTGAAACCCGCCAAACCATTCTCAACCTGTATGCAGCCAAGCAACAGGAAGAAGCAAGCAAGAGAGAACCGGCTCAACTCAAATAATCACCATGACCACGCTGCCAGCTACATTCACGGCACTTGCCAAAGCCACAGAAAACGCTGAAATTCGCGAATTCATGTTTGCGCAACCGGCATGGCTTTGGGCTTTGGTATTATTGTTACCCCTGCTACTACTGAGACGCCGCAAGGGTACAGCAGCAGCCATTCAGCATCCCGGCATTCATTTACTGCAAAAGCACCTGCCGCGCCCGGCAGTTCTTGCCGGCAACATAGGCCCCATTGCAGCCGTAGCAGCAGCTGCCGCCCTCATTATTGCCTTGGCCCAACCGCAATGGAAGGAAGAAAAGAAAGAGCCCATTGCCAGCGGTATTGATATTATGATAGCCTGCGACCTCTCCGGCTCTATGGCGCGCCAAGATATGCGGCTGGAGGGCCAGGTGGTGGATCGTCTTACCAGCGCCAAACACGTTATCGATGAGTTCGTACGCAATCGCCCCAACGACCGCATGGGCTTGGTAGCCTTTGCCGGCAAGGCTAAGTTGTGCAGCCCGCTTACCATGGACCATGGCATTATTCTTCACCGCTTAGATACGTTCTACCTTGCGGATGTCAATGCCTTCGGCCAAGTATTGCGCCCGGGGTTCATTATAGAGGACGGCACAGCCATCGGCTCCGCGATTGCCTCTGCTGCCACCCGCCTGAACGACCGGGAGGACACAAAATCAAAAATCATCATTCTGGTAACGGACGGCATCTGCAACCGTGGTGAAATCACCCCTGTGGAGGCAGCGCAACGCGCTGCAGAACTGGGCATTCGCATCTACACCATCGCCATCGGCAGCGATTCCCGCCTCTCACAACGCATAGCCCAAGTGGATGAGATTGATGAAAAATCGCTCAAAGAAATTGCCGACATTACCGGGGGCAAATATTACCGCGCAGGCAGCAGCCAAAGTTTGGCAAGCGCCTTCTCCGGCATTGATAAGCTGGAAAAGACAGACTCCGCGCCCCGCACATTTATTGTATACAATCCCCTTTTCATTTGGCCCATGGGTGCAGCCGTGCTCCTGCTGTTGATAGCACTGGGGGCCAACATCCTATTCCCCAGCCCTGCCCCGTGACCTAAACACCTCTGCCATTTGCCATGAGCTTTTTATATCCGTATGCACTGATAGGCTTGATACTCCCGGTCATTTTGGGAGTAGCGGGCTACATACTGCACCTGCGCCGCAAGGGAAACTGGGAGCAATTAGTGGCTGCCACACATAAAAAAAACCTCGTGCGCACCACCTCGCCGCTACACTCCGTGGTACCCACCATCTTGGCCTTGTTGGCGTTGGCTTGCTGCATTATCGCCACAGCTCGCCCTTTCAACGGCTATAAGAACACAGAGGCCACCTTCACCGGGCGCAACCTGCTGATAGCGCTGGATATCTCTCGCTCTATGGAGACACAAGACGTGGAACCCTCCCGCTTGGAAGAAGCGAGAACCGCAGCCCGCGTGCTCATTGATTCTTTACCCACAGACAAAATCGGGCTCATTATTTTCTCCGGCGAATCAGAGCTCACCATTCCGCTGACGTACGACCACCTTACTCTGCAAGAAACCATTAATTTGGTGAATCGCGATTGGGAGAGCTACGGTGGCTCCAACCTGGCAGAGGTGCTTAAACTCGCCATGCAAACTTTTGAGCGCAGTGATGCCAACGGCACCAACGCGTTGGTGATTTTGAGCGATGGCGAAGATACGGTGAATTTTCCGACGGAGTTGCTGGACGAGGCCAGAGAAAAAAATCTACTGCTCATCGTCGTAGGCATCGGCACCACGGAGGGCGCAACGATTCCGGATGCACAAAGCGAAACCGGCATGTGGCAAGATGAAAACGGCAAGCACGTCATCAGTAAATTGCAGACAGAAACCCTCAGCATGATGGCGCGCGAAACCGGCGGTGATTTCTTCATCATGAACAATTCCACGGACTTAGCAGCCTTTGCAAAAGCAGCCGTGGAGAAAATTGACCGACACGAAGAAACGCAATCCGCCGGCAAAAGCCCGAATGATATGTACGGCTATTTTGCCGGTGCCGCCCTGTTGCTCATCATTCCGGCCATCTTGCTGGCAACTAACTGGCGCAACATGCCCAAAAACCTTTCTCGCCATCGTGCCGGGATTCTCGTGGTGTTGATTTTTATCTGTAGCCAAGTAGTGTATGCCTCGCCGTCAGATGAAGCAGTGCAAGCCTACCGCCAAGCCGCAGCATATCAACGCGAGGGCAAGCACCAAGAGTGCGCCGATGAATTATCGAAAGCCCTGTTGGATGCCGACCCGCACATGCAAGCAGCCGCCCTCCACCATTTGGGGAACCTGAGGACGCAAACCACCTTCACCGCCCTCAAGAACTTATACCAAGATGCTCAGGGGCAGGCCAAACAACCCACCATCGAAGAGTTGGAAACGATTGTTTCTCAGCTGGAACAGGATTCCGAATACTACAAAAATGCTGTAGCTTTGCACTCTGCTATGGCCCCGGCTTCCACCAATTTGCAGCGCATTACTGCCTTGGTAGAGCGCATCAAAGAGGAAATCGAACGCCTGAAACAGCAACAGAAAGAAAACGAACAACAGCAAAATAACCAGCAAAAGCAGGACGAACAAAAAGACCAGCAGCAGGATAACCAGGACAACCAGCAAAAGCAGGACGAACAAAAGGACCAGCAAAAGCAGGATAACCAAGACGACCAGCAAAAGCAGGACGAACAAAAGAACCAGCAAAAGCAGGATAACCAGGACGACCAGCAAAAGCAGGACGAACAAAAGGACCAGCAGCCGCAGGAAAACAAGAACGACCAGCAAAAGCAGGACCAGAAAAAGGACCAGCAGCAACAGCAGCAGAGACAAAACGAGCAGCAAAAGGAAAAGAAGCAGGAAAAATCCGAGCAATCAGACCAAGAACGCCGCATCCAGAGACAAAAACAACGCGCTCGCGATTTGCTGAACATGAATCGCGATGAAGAGAATGAAGCGCAAGCCCGTAAACAGCGCCTGCAATACGAGTATAACAACCATCGCCGCCGTCCGAACAAAGATTATTAATTTTACACTTCCCATTTCAGTATGAAACACATTTGCACCCTATTGCTCGGCCTACTCATGGTAATGAGCAGTGCCGTACAAGCCAAAATACAAGCCGTGTGGTCTACCGACGCCGCTCTCCCCGGAGAGAAGGTTGTGCTGATACTGCTGCAAGAGCACTTGAATACCAGCAACCCGTCTCGTTTCCGTTTTTCTACCCCCGGTAAAGTAAAGAACGGTCGCCTTTACCAAGGCCGAAACGGCAATGATAACTACTTTGAGGAGTCCGTTCAAAATGCAGCAGGCAACACCTCCGGCCGTATTGAGGGCTACCTGTATGTCATCGAAGTAGGCGGTAGCGGCCTTGTGGAGTGTGATGATTTTGAGGTTACGCTCTCCACCGGACAAAAGGAAATCGTATCCATCCCCCCGCTCAAAGTGTACACCACAGCCAAGGTGGAATGGCGCAATATTGAAACCCAGAAAGGTGAGAACCCCAGCAGCTTCGGCACCATGTGGCTGGTAGAGCCGGACGAATACTACGCAGGCCAGCCCGTGCATGCCACGCTCAAACTCCTCTTGCCGCAAAACTTTAACCGTCTGGAACAAGACCCTCAATTCTATTCACAGGGCATCACGGCTGGCAGCTTCCGCTCTCCGCTGGGAGGCAGTGTTCCCGGCATGGTTTTGCAACATGCATACCCTTTGCGCGATCGCATTGTGCAAGCTCGTGGCCAGTCTTGGATTGTGATGGATTTGGAGGTGGACCTCATTCCCCAAAGCTCCGACAAGCCCGCCGAAGGCATGTACGATGCCTTTGTAAAGCTCCCTGCCCTTTTTCTCACCAGCGAGACCATCACGCAAACGGGCGCAGGCTTTTCCTTCAGCAGTGTTACCACCAAGCCCACCCTTAAAACGCTGGAGCTGCCCAAGTTGAGCTTGGCGGCCCCGCGTCCCTTGCCGCCCAACCCGCCGGCAGATTTCTCTGATTTGGTGGGCGATTTCAGCATTTCCACCAGCACGGATGCTAAGGATTTGGCCATGAACGAGATGGTGGAGGTGCACATCACCGTTAAAGGCACCGGCTGTTTAGAGCAATTGCTGTGCCCGCAACCGCAGGATGCCGAAAACTGGAAGCTCATGCCGCCTACACGACAAATGATTAACAGTCCCATCGGCGAGCCGGAGGCTGTGGTTTTCTCTCAGCTGATGCGCCCCTCTGCCGAGGTGAGCGGTATTCCGTCCTTCTCCTTCAGTTACTTTAACGCCTCTGATGAGGAATACAAAACGGCAGCGTCCGCGCCCATCGGTTTACCTTGGAGAAGCACAGATGCCGTTGGCTCCGGCCAAGTTGCGACGGCCTCCGCAGCTCCGCCCGCAGGCAAGGTACCAGTGGCAGAAATGACGGATATTTATCACTTCCTGCCCAATGCGAGTGAGGGCGGCAACGGCGAGGGCATTCGCCTTGCCAAGGAGTGGTGGTACCTGCTCTACGCTCCCGGTGCGCTCATTCTGCTGTGGTTAGCAGGCTGTGCCCTCGGCAAAAAATGGCAGGCAGGGGCAGCCAAGCGCGGCAAGGATAAATTGTTGGCAGAGGTCAGCGCAGAGAAGGATAACGCCGCCTTCCTCAAAAAAATCGGTGCCTTTATTGAGAGCCACCTTGCCGGGGCTCAAGACCCCGCCGTGCAGGCTATTTTGAACAAGCGAGATGCCGAGGTGTTCCGACCTGATGCGCAGCCCTACCTGAGCACAGAGGAACGTAACGATATGCTCAAAACCGTACGCAAAGCCCTCAGCCGTGTTGCCTCCCTTCTGCTTTTGCTGACATTGGGGCTTGCCTACCAAGCCAATGCTGAGGATGCCGCCATGAAAGCATACAGCGCAGGCCAATACAGCAAAGCGCTGGAATTGCTGCAACAGGAAGAAAAAGACGGCCATGCAGACCGAGATTCCGGCGAGCGCCAGTACAACATCGGCAATTGTTATTACCGCCTGGAAGAGCCCGGCAAAGCCGCTCTCTACTACGCTCGAGCCCTGCAAAACACGCCTAACTTAGCAGAGGCCAAAGCCAATTTAGGATTCATCCAGCGCAAGGAAGGCGCTGTGCTTCCCAACAAAAAATTGGCAGACAAAATCTTTACCTATCTTACAGCACCGCAAGTATGGGCCGCAGGCATTATATGCAGCTCTCTGTTGTTGCTGAGCATAGCGCTGCGACTTTTGCTGCGTGAGCGCCACAAAACCGGCGTGCGCACAGCCATGGGCATTACGGCAACATTATCCCTCTTGTGCGTGGCAGATTACATTTACTATGCCACCCGCACGGTGCCGGATATTACCGCCACCCCGCCGGCAGATATTGCCTACATCACCCAAGCCACAACAGCACGCAGCGCCGCCATTGACACCGCCGGCGAAGTGCTGGAGTTGCCCCCCTCTACCCCGGTGCGCATCTTGGCCACCCGCGGTCAACACCGTTATGTGGAAACTTTCACCGGTGTGCGAGGCTGGATTCCCGCAGATGCCGCCACCGCGCTGGCTCCCCAAGGTAAAACGAAGAAGCCCTTTACCATTACCTTCGAATAAATGCGCATTGCGGCATATATAGGCATGGGTATCAGCAGCATTTTGCTGCTGCCGGGCTTGCTGTGGAGCGTAGGGCTGTGGATTTACCAACCTATTAGCTTGGTACCGCTTTTGCTCTTTGCCACAGCTTGGGGCATTGTGTGGCTCAAGAAAAAGCGCTACCCCGGCTATACGCTGACATGGCTGTGGGGGCTGGTGCTGCTCAATATCATCACGTATCAGCTTATCCCCGGCCCACAGCCGCAGCGGTGGCAAACGCCCTGGGCCAAGGCACCCCAATTCACCTTCAGTCCCGATGGAGAATCGCTGACGATTGAGAATATACGTGATTTCGTATACCGCACCAAAACGGATTACACCCCACGCTACAAAACGGAAACCTACGACTTAAATACCATCACCGGGGCAGATTTTGCAGCCTGCCATTGGGATGGTATGGAAAGCGTGTGCCACACCATGATGAGCTTTTCTTTTGCAGATGGTCGCCGCGTGGTCGTGTCTGCTGAAACTAGGCTCCCCGCCGGTGAAGTCCAAAATGCGGTAGGCGGGCTGTATAAGCGCTACGGCATTCTTTACCTATTCGGCACAGAAGAAGATATTTTCGGGCTTCGCACCAATTACCGCCACGAAGACCTGATGATTATGCCCCTTAAAGCCTCGCCGCAGAAAGCCAAAGAAATGCTGTTGCATTTTGTGAAGCTGCAGCAAGAGGCCGATCAACAACACGAAGCCTACAATACCGTGGCAGATAATTGCTCCACAGGCGTTGTGAGCACCTTCCGCTCCGTTGCCCCCAACATGCCTTGGTACTACAATTTACTCCCCATTCATAACGGCGATATTGCCCGCGTGCTTTTTGACCACGGTGTCTTGCAAACCCGCCCCGGGGAGAATTTTGACGCGTTCCGCAAACGCTGCTATGTAGGCTACGACCCCGCCCCGGCGCAAGCCCCCGGGTACTCCGAAGCCCTGCGCGCTAAAATTCAGGCAGAGAAATAAAACGTAAGGCTCCCCAACCATCGCAGGGGAGCCTTGTTTTCTATTGCTTCTTGGAAGTCGAAACACGAACTTCCGAAACGCCTTAAAGTCTTGCCAGAGCAGAGAGAATCGCTGCGGGATAAAGAATATGCTCCTGCACCTGAATGCGGGCATGCAGCGTTTCTGCGGTATCATTCGGCAACACCGGTACGTATGCCTGCATCAAAATCTCGCCGGTATCCATACCGGCATCCACATAGTGCACGGTGCAACCTGCTTGCTTTGCGCCGGCCTCCAGAGCCTGCTTCCAGGCCTCCACACCGGGGAAAGACGGCAAGAGAGCCGGATGAATATTGAGAATGCGGTTGGGGAATGCTTGCAACAACGGCTCTTTTACCAAACGCATAAAACCGGCAAGGCATACCATATCCACCTTCAGCGCCTTGAGTTTTTCTGCTACGGCAGCCTGCACCTCTAAGGGGAACTTGTTCTTGTAGCCCCCGCAATCCATCACCTCAGCGGGCACTCCTTGCAAACGGGCTCGCTCAAGAATGTAGGCGTCAGGATTATCGGAAAGTACAATCACTACTTCTGCATCCAAGCGGCCCTCTTGAATGGCATTGAAAATGGATTGGCAATTACTGCCGGAACCGGATCCGAGTACTGCAAGTCGTATCATAGCACGTGCACCATAACGCACCTTTCCGCAGATTGCAAGATTTTTATGTGCAGAGGTAAAAAAAATGTCCTTGCTGCATTCAGCAAGGACGAAAATTGCGTACGGGGGATAGGACTCGAACCTACGACCTCCACCATGTCAAGGTGTTGCTCTACCAACTGAGCTACCTCCGCATGGGAGAATGGGCAGGGATGGATTCGAACCATCGAAATCGTACGATAGCAGATTTACAGTCTGCCCCCTTTGACCGCTCGGGAACCTACCCATTTTTGTTTTGCAGGCTAACTTAGTAGCGTGCGACGTGAGTTTACACAATTTTCACATTCATTGCAAGCTTTTTTTTGCTTTTTTTGTATTTTTTTACAAATTTTGTGATTTTTTCTGTCGGAAGGCATGGAAAAGGAAGGCCACACCGGCAGCAAAGATAGCAAAAGAGAGCCACTGCCCCTTGGTGATGCCGTACCACACCACATCATCAGGTTCTTTATAAAACTCGCAGGTAATGCGTGCAACAGCATACAGTACACCGAATAAACCGGCAAATAATCCGGCGGGCGCATTCTTCCAGCGCAAGCGAATCGCAATAAGAACGAGGAAAATCAACAAACCTTCCCCCAGCGCCTCAAATAACTGAGACGGATAACGGGGCTCCAAAAAACCGCCCAGTGTCTCGCGGAAGGTGTCGCTCTCGCGGCACATGCGGCACAGCATCCCCTCTTCGCCCTCCAAGAAAGTCCCCTGCCCGTCGCGCAGGAAGAGGGATTCGTACGGCTTCTGCATAGCCGACTCTAAAGCGAGGCGTGCATGGTAGCGCGTATCTGCGGGCAATTCATAAAAAGAAAGCGGGAACTTCATGGCGAGAGAAGAAGAGGCCTCGCACACGCGCCCATACAATTCACCGTTGATAAAATTAGCCACACGACCAAAGAACAGGCCGATGGGAGCAGCAATAGCCAAACCATCCAGCACAGCAGGGAAGGACAACTGATTGCGCTTGGCATAATACAAAGCCATGAGCACAACACCAATGATGCCACCGTGAGAAGCCATGCCGCCCTCCCACACACGGAACACCCACGTGGGGTCCTCCAAAAAACCGCTAATACCGTTTGCCGGGAGCCAATAAAAGAAGAACTCACCTAAACGCCCGCCGCATACCACGCCGATAAGGCAGGCCTGCAACGCAATAAAGTCGGACAACTTCTCCGGCTCGACGCAGTATAACTTACGCTTGGAAAGATGCAACAACAGAAGATAACCTAACACAAAGCCGGCCAGGTAAGCCAAGCCATACCAGCGCACCGCCAACGCGGTGCCCGGAATCTCGATGAGGATGGGGTCCAAATGATGCACGGAGGCAGCTAACAAACTTGTCATGACGCAGTGCTTATACCACAACAAACAGCCCGTAACAAGGACAAACAGCTGCATAACCCGTCTTTTACACCGCGCCGTTTACTAAGCCTGTAAAAAAATATGCCGGAATCAAAGTTTATTCTCGCCAAAGTAAGACATATTGTGTATAAATATAGCACACATTTGAATTTTCCGCCATGAAACGTGTTCTTTTATCCATATTCGCCGCCGCACTTTGCGGATCCATGACCGCATCCGCCACCGACGCTGCTAAAGTTAAGGTTACGCTTCAGACCAAGGGAGCGCTCAAAATAGAACGCCTTGCCCAGCCCCAGACCGGCCCCTTCCCCGGTGAAGGTATGTCCACCCAACCGGTAGTAGGCTGGCAGCTCGTCAACATCCCCGTCAAGATCGAAGCTATGGGTAAGAACGACAAACCGGCTTATTTCGTCAACGCTCTTACCTTCAAGGCACATTTGCTGATTGCCGGTGAGACCAAGGACAGCAAGCCCGTCATGATTTCCAAGGATATCACTTATGTAGACATTCCTGTTTCCGGCAACGACCCCGCCAAGACAGAAATGAGCGTAGGCCTGTTCATTCCCCCGAGCAGCGCTGTCAGAATCAATGAAAAAGGCAAGGGCGACCTCAAAGGCAAGCTCTTGGGCGTAGCATTGGAAGCCGAATTTAACGGCAAAGCCTGCATGAAGCCCACCGACCACGTTTTTGACAACTCCGTCAAGAAGAAGCTGGCTGACGAATGGTGGAGCAAGAGCATGAACGACGGCGGCGCCGTTGTATGCAGCATCGACGAGACCCCCTATGCCGCCTACGCCGGCAACTTCTATCCGGCCGTTGCACCGAGCACCTCTATGGGCAGCACCCCGGCTGTAGTACCCTCCACCATTACAACCACCACCACCCCGGAGACCCCCACTCCTGTTGTTGAGGAAACCACAACAACAGAACCGGACGCCACCGTAACAGAGGAAACGGAAGACGACAGCAAGTCCGGCCGCGGCAGCAAGAAGAAAAACAAGAAGAAGTCTCGCCGCTAATCCTCTTCAACTCACTATCTTAACTCACTCTCAACATTATATATGGCTGAATACAAAACAACAGTAGCCCTTGAGATTGGCGCACAAAGCGTCACCATGGGCGTATTCACCCCCTCCGGCAAGGGCTATGCGCTTTCGCGCTATGCCCGCAGGGATATCCTGCTCGACCCGGTAGAGGAAGGCATGCGCATGGATTACGTGAGCAATGCCATTGGTGAAATGGTAACAGAATTAAAGGTTAAGGGAAGCGATGTACGCAATGTTGTCTCCGGACAGCAGGTATTCATGCGCTTCATCAAACTGCCGCTCATTGACATCGACGACATTTCCGAGCACGTTGGTTACGAAGCGCAGCAGCACATTCCCTTCCCGCTTGAGGACATCGTTTACTCTTACCAGACCCTCCCCGAGAGAGAGCCCGGTGAGCAAGAGGTGCTTCTTGTCGCCATCAAGAAAGACGTGTTGGATAACCTCAACACCCAGGTGGAAGACAACGGTTTGAAGACCCGCAGCGTAGACTGCTCCATCACCTCTCTTTACAATGCTTACCGCCTGAATTATCCGGAGGACGAGTGCGATTCCGTCATCCTCCTCGATATCGGCGCCAAGACCACCGACATTATCTTCTCTGAAAACGGCCGTTTCTTCACCCGTTCCGTTACCGCTGCCGGTGCATTCATTACCAACAACATCGCCCGCGAGTTCAACCTGAGCTTTAAGGAGGCTGAAAAGCTTAAGCTGGAGTCCGGCATGGTATCCCTCGGCAACGGCTTTACAGACAGCTTGGATGAGCAGCAGGCCGCCTTGGCCACCACCATCCGCACCGCTATGAGCCGCTTGAGCTCTGAGGTACAGCGCACCATCAACCACTATCGCTCTCAGTACAAGGGAACAGCCCCCACCAAAGCATACATTTGCGGTGGCGGCGCTCGCCTGCCCTATGCCGTTGAGTTCTTGCAGGCTGCCTTGAACCTGCCGGTAGAATACCTCAACCCGCTGCAGGTATTCAGCATTGGCTCCAAGGTTGATGAAGAAGCCCTGAGCATGGATGCCCTGACCCTCGGCCCCGTTGTAGGTGCTGCCGTTACAGGCGCTAAGGTTGGTGAGTTCTATATTGACTTGGTACCCACCAGCGTAGGCAAGGACCGCGCCGAACTTGAAATGCTGCCCAAGATTATGGCAGGCGGCATTGTGGCCCTCATTGGCGCCGGCGCCTTCGTCTTCATGGCCGGCAACAAGGTAAAGGAAGCCGAGCAGGTGAACGAGATTTTCAGCAGTCAGCTTGCTCCTATTCAGAAGATTGCCACCGCTGTGCAGAACAGCGAAACACAGTACAACGAGGCTAAGGCTGAGTACCACCAGCTTGCTTCCCTCTACCGCAACCGCACGGAGTACACAGACATCATCCGCTGCATTGCTGAGGTAGGCACCTCCTACAACTTCTGGTTCACCCAGTTTGAGCCCGTACACACCGAGGAGCTCTCCCTCGACCAGACCGCCGAATCCGGCTCTGTCAACCGCCACGCCCGCCTGTTTGCTCCGTCTGCAGGCAACGGCAATTCCGCCTTGGCCTCCCTTCCCTCCGGTCAGGTAAATGCCCTCTACATTAAGGGCTATGCCATGAACGAGCAAGAAGTGCGCGATGCTTACGAAAAGATTAGCAAGCAGAAATACTTCAACGGCGAAGAGGCAGACAAGAACAAGCACGTGCAAATCATCACGAACGAGTCCGGCCCCAATGCTTCCTTGGGTTACCTCAAGACGTTCCACATGATTCTTCCGCTGCAGGACAAACCGCATGGCGACCTCTACCACGACATCGACGAAGAGGTTTACCTGAGCGTACCGGAGTACAGAACAAAAGAAGACTGATAACACCCACATTCAACCAACATGAGTATTTTTGAAAACAAACGAGCCGTGGCCCTTACGGGAGTCTTCACACTGGGATTCGCCGGTCTCATGGCCTGGGGATTCACCCAAAACTCTGCCGCTGAGGCACTCATTAAGGAGGCAACAGCCAATGAGTCCACCCTCCGTTCTATCACCAGCTCTTCCCTGACGCCGAAGAAGGAGACGCGCGACACGCTCAACACGCACACCAAGACCATTCGCTCCCAAGCCAATGTGCTCAAGGCTGATTTGCGCGCTTACACCGACACGTGCAAGAACATCACCAAGGACGCCATCAGCAAGGAGTTGCTCTTCCACCCGGATCACCTCAAAGCCGCCCGCAACTGGATCAACAAGAAGGCTGCCGAAACCGGCACCACGCTTCCTGCCGGCGAGGGTTTCACCTTTGGTCTGGATCGCAACTACAACGAGCGTAACGACGCAGCCAATGCAGATACAACACCCTTCCTGCTCTACCAGCTCAACGCCGCCAGAACACTGGCCGGCTATGTGGTAAATGCCGGTGCCGTATCCCTTGACCGCATGTACTGCGAGCCCGTACCCTCCGAAGAAGACGGCGAGTACACACGCCTGCACATTGAGCTGTCATTCACCGCCAAGCGTGGTTACATCCCCTCCGATGCAGATCACACCTCCACCATCACACAGGTGCTCAATGCCATTGTTGAAGGCAACGGCGAAATCGTATCCCGCAATGAAGAGAAGAAAGACGGCAAGTATTTCTTCAACATTAAGGGCCTGAACGTCAATACCAACAATACGTACGGCACGGTTGACCCGTATACCGAACCCTTCCAGACCGCCGGTGCAGAAGGCGCCGAGGCTGAAGCCATCAGCATCGCTCAGCAGAAGGCCGGTCTCGAGGAAGAAACCGCATACGTCAATATGATTATTGAGGCCGTCTATTTCTCTCAAAACGCAAACTAATTTTCAGCACACAAGATTATGGCTCAACAATCAGATTTAGGTAAAGGCGTTCTTATTGGCGGCATCCTCGCCGGCGTCCTTGCTATCGCTGCAAGTTTTGTCTTGCTGCCTGAGGTTCCGCAGGGCAAGAAGTACAATGTAGGCGCAGGCGATGTTAGCGACATTGCAGACGGCGCAGCCAAGAGCACCAAGATTAACTCCGAAATCGGCATCAACAAAGGCAAGGTAACACAGCACACCCTGCACAGCGTGAAGGATGTTGCCCCGGGCAAAAACCAAAAGCGTGTTTCCCCGCTCTTTACCGCCCCGGAGCTCTGGCAGGTGGGCATTGCCGCTGAGAAGCGCAACGTCGTCATCGACATCTTCAGCGAGAGCGCCCCGGAGATTCACGCCGGTGTAAGCAACGCTTGGTTCCTCACCAACGGTTTGAGAGACGCCCTTTGCTCCGCCAATGGCCTGACCATGGACAGCGATGGCGACGGCTTCTCTAACAAGGAAGAGCACGATGCAGGCTCCCACCCGAACGACGCAGCCAGCACCCCTGCCCTTACCGGCACAAACTACATCAAGCTTGCTACGGTAGACAAGAAGACCAGCACGGCTTACGTACAGCTCGACTCCAACGAGCTTGAATACGTAGAGACAGCTGACTTTGTTACCATCAAGGTATTTGCCAAGGCTAACGATTCCCAGCCGATTAAGGAACTCACCAAGGAAGTGAAGGTGGGCGAAACCTTTGGTGTCAACACCAAGGAAAAAGACCGCTACAAGCTCTTGGAGATTAAGACCGGCGCAGAAGGCGGCATCTTGGCTTTGGATACTGTCAACCCGCAGCAGACCGAGGAAAGCGGCTTCTTCATCAAGCATGGTAAGAAAAACCGCAAGAAACTCCAGGACACCAAGGTAACACTCGTCTCCACAGCCGGCCCCAAGAAAGGCGAAACTGTCGAGGTTCTGGTGGGCAAGTCCTTCACCATCCCCGGTACGGAAAATACCCAAGCAAAAGTTGTGGCCACCAACGCGGATGGCAGCTCTCAAATTATGATTGACGGTGCCAAAAACGAGGTAACGGCACCGAAAGCAGCAAATTAACCCCCACCTCAGTGCAAAACTTGCAAAAATTGCAAACAAATCAACACTTTTTTGAATTGTTTACTTTACAAGTGAGCAGTTTTCTGTCATAAATATAGCATTACCATGAACCACGCACCTCTCATCAACTCAAAGACCGTTACGGTGCTTGCAGCTCTTGCCTTCACCTGCCCCTTTACGCAGGCTGAAACCGCAGGCTACATCAGCACTTCTACGGCTGCCGGAACAAGTGAAGTAGGCCCGACCGCTGTTTACGCCGGCCAGACCGCTCAGAATAGCCTCATCGCTCAGGAAACAGCCCGTCGCAAGGCCGACGAAGCCAAGGCTAAGATCCTGCTGCAGGAAGGCCGCACCGCCTACGCAGAAGGCAAGTACACCATCGCCCTCGAGAAGTACAAGGCCTCTTGGAAGACCCTTCCCCAGGGCCCTGCCAACAACTGCCTCCGCGAATACCTTGTACAGGTTATCGGTGACGCCTCCATCGCTGTTGCTATCGAGTACTCCAAGGTTGGCCGTTACGATGAAGCCGAACAGCTTCTTCTCGACGTTCTCAAGCGCGACCCGAACAACAAGCGTGCTCGCAAGGAGCTCTCCGAGCTTCGCGACCCCGTCCGCAACAACCCCGCCCTCACTCCCTCTCACGTAAAGGACGTTGAGGAAGTACAGCGCCTCCTTGACCTTGCTTGGGGCCAGTACAACCTGGGTCTGTTCGACGACGCTAACAAGACTTTTGCTCAGATCCTCAAGATTGACCCGTACAACACAGCTGCTCGCAACGGCCAGGAGGAAGTGAACAAGCGCCGCATGAACTACTACAAGCATGCCCGCAACGCCGTTCGCTCCGAGGCTCTTGCTCAGGTTGACCAGACATGGGTAATCTCCAACAACGAGGACCTGCCCGACATTGAGCTTTCCGGTGGTGAGGTACCCGTGGTACACTCCGAGCGTCAGATTCAGAACGCCCAGAACCTGGGCAAGATGCAGATTAACAACGTAAACTTCGAGGACACCTCCATTGAAGACGCTCTTGAGTTCCTTCGCGGTGAGGCTCGTCGTAACGCTGTTCAGGTAAACTTCCGCTTCGAGCGTCCTGTATCTGCCCCCAGCACTTCCGTAGCATCTTCCTCCTCCGACGACGAAGAAGATGAAGATTTTGAAGATGAGGAAGAGACAGAGGAAGAGGAAGTAGTAGAGGCTCCCTCTGCTCCGGCCGCCATGCCGATGATTGCTCGCCTCAAGGTTTCCAACGTAACAGGTCAGGAACTCCTCCAGATGATTTGCGACCAGTCCGGTTGCCAGTACCGTGTAGAAGACACCGGTATCGTGGTATACCAGACAGGTGCCGGCATTGAGCGTATGTTCAAGCGCCGCTGGAAGGTTGCTCGCGACTTCTTCGTAACCACCAGCGAGGAATCCGACGACGAGGATGACGCTTGGTCTGAGGAAGGTGGCAGCAAGGTTGTTAAGATTGACGCCGTAGCCGCGCTCCGTGCAGCAGGTGCTTCCTTCCCCAAGGGCGCCAGCGCTCAGTACTCTGCCCGCACCGGTATGCTTACCGTTGAAAACACCGCTGATAACCTCGACTTCGTGGAAGAAGTTATCAATGATTATCGCCGCAAGCTGCCGCAGATGATCAAGGTAAGCGCCCGCTTCGTAGAAGTTTCCCAGACCAACGAGGAAGAACTCAGCTTTGACTGGGTAGTAAATCCCTTCTCCGTTGCTAACAACGGCTCCACCTACCTCGGTGGTGTAAGCGGCCAGAACTCCAACCCGGTTCGCACCATGAACGACTTCGTCAGCAGCGGCGGTTCCGCCTTCGCTGAGAACTATGGTGGTTCCTCCTCCTGGCCCATTTCCTCCAATTCCTCCGGTCTTACCGACTCTCGCAGCCCGATTGATAACGGTTTGATGACAGGTGGTCTCCGCTCCGGCTCCGGCGCACTCAGTGGCAGCTCCATGGATGCCCTCGTATCCGCCGGTTCCGCCGCCAGCAACACTGCTAAGACTGTAGCTCCCGGCATCCTCTCCCTCTCCGGCATCTACGATTCCGGCTCCTTCCAGATGATCATGCGTGGTCTCTCCCAGAAGAAGGGTGTGGATATCATGTCCGCTCCGAGCTTGGTAGCTCGCCCCGGCGAACTTGAGTACACTCCGGATCCCGATCCGCTGGCAAGCGACCAGAACGGCGACAACGGTTGCGCCAAGATTGAGGTGATTCGTCGCTTCATCTACCCCTCCGCTTACGATGCACCTGAAATCGGTTCCAACGGCGGTGGCGGCAACTGGGGCAACAACGGCAACAACAACAGCTGGGGTGGCAACTCCATGCCGATTGCCTCTCCTGCTAACCCCTCCGAATGGGCAGTTGAAGAAGTTGGTATCGTCATGCGCTTTAAGGTGGACGAAGAAGATGGCAACGACATCATCAAGTTCAACCACTTCGAAATCCGCGTTGTAAACTTCGAAGGTTTCGTAAACTACGGTTCCCCCATCACGGCCGGTATCGCTAACGAGACTCAGATTGAGCACATCACCCTTACGGAAAACCGTATCGATATGCCCATCTTCAGCCGCCGTTACATCAACTCCAACCCCTGCATCTATGATGGTCACACCATCGCCATCGGTGGTATGATTGAGGACAACGTGCAGAAGGTTGAGGACAAGGTTCCCGTATTCGGTGACCTGCCCCTCGTAGGCCGCTTCTTCCGCAGCAATGCTGAGTCTCACGTTCGCAAGAACCTGATGATCTTCGTAACAGCTGAGAAGATTGACCCGACCGGCAAGCCCACCCGTCTTCGTGACCTCGGCACCAGCGATGCCCCGACCGCAGGCTCCACAACTCCGAGCCTCTTCCCGGACGACGGTTTGGCTAACCCCTAATAGCCCCTAGGTTCATAGGTAAACTCTTCACCGCCTCAGATGCACATCTGAGGCGGTGCTTTTTATTCCCTGCCCCGTAAAAAAGCGTACGTTTTGCGAGCCCTCCATTTACCGAAGCGCTTTGTTAAACTTTTTATTTGATAAATGGAAGGTTGTCGTCTCCACCCCGAGCGCAGCGAGCCGAATTTGAGAGTCCGGAGGACGACAGAACGTAGCCGGGGGTGGTTCATCGAGGCGTAGCCGAAGATGAGAACCCCCGGTAACGCATGAAAATGTTAGGGAGCCCTGTAGCGCCTGAGGCGCAGCCGAAGACGCGGAAGGCCGACAGATAAGGGCGAGGGCGTAAGCCCGAAGCCATGAGCGGCGGCTCCGTATGTGTGCACATGGCATATTAAAAGCCACGCTTTCTGTCGGCCCTCGTTGCCGTCGCGTCGCTCCGGCGCCTCGGGGCTCCGATTTTCTTTTCCCCATACCGGGGGCTTACGCCCCCGGCTATGTGTCTGTCGTCCTCCGGACTCTTAAATTCCGTTCGCTGCGCTCACCTCCAATAGCCCCATAAATTGCTATTTGTAGGTCTATGAACTAAAAGCTAAAACAGGAATTACCGCAAAAAACGCATACCCACGGGAAAAAAATACAAAAAATTACAAAAAAATCAATTTTTGCCTTGACCTAATAAAAAAAACGTGCTAAATTGTCCTTGCGCTGACAGAACCACGCAACAAAGTGTCTGGATCGTCTAGTCGGCCTAGGACACCCGCCTTTCACGCGGGCAACACGGGTTCGAATCCCGTTCCAGATGCTCAAAGGCTCCATCGACACGATGGAGCCTTTTTCATTTAGCCTTGCCAACCATGGAAACCGGAATACTCAGCAAATTGATTGACAAGCGTGAGTTGAAACGACTCATCGCCATCATGCTCCCGCTCTACATTGCCAACCTGCTGCACATGGGCATGGGCGTAACGGACACGTTAGTGGCAGGCTGGAAGGGCGAGCAAGACTTAGCCGCAGTCGCCATGGGATTCTCGGTAGTTGGCCCTTTGTTAATCGCCGTGGGAGCGCTCTTGACCATACTGAATGCCATTATCTCACGCCTGCGCGGTGCAGGAGCGGACTCCAAAGCGGGCATTTACCTGAACAACGGCAAAACGCTGGCACTCATCTTGGCAGTCATCGAGATAATCATCATCTTCGCCGCCTCCTTTGCCCTGCAATATACCACAGATAACCACGCCCTGGTGCAGCAAGCCCAGCTGTACACATGGTACGCCATGCTGGGTGTACCGGCCAATTTGCTCATGCGCGTTATTTGCGCCAATTTTGAGGGCTATGGCCAAACACGCCCGGCCATGATAGTGGCCTTCCTTGGCTTATTGGCCAATATACCGCTCAATTATGCCCTTGTGTTCGGCTTAGGCCCCTTCCCTGCCTTAGGCGGCCCCGGCTGCGGCCTAGCCACAGCCATCATCACATGGTTTACCTGTATCATCATGTATCTGCTGGCCATAGGAAGCCGCCGCCACAGAGAACGCACGCACCAAACCTTCGCCTGGCGCCGACCGGACTGGAAAATTGTGCGCAGCATCGTCAAGCTAGGTTTTCCCATCAGCGTGGCCACCCTCTGCGAATTGAGCTTCTTTAGTGCCGTTACGCTTATTATGGCCCCGCTGGGAGAAACAGCCGTCAGCTCGCACCAAGTGGCCCTCAACGTTAGCGGCATCATCTTTATGCTGCCCTTAAGCTTGGGTATAGCCGCCTCCATACGCGCAGCATACCATGTGGGAGCCAAACGCAAGGACGCCTTCAGCGCCTTGTTAAAAACCCTGCTCACGGTCACATACAGCCTCGTACTGGTGTTAATGCTGGCAACCATCTTCTTCCGCAGAGACATCGTCTCTCTCTACACCGATTCACAGCACATCATCAACACGGCTTCCACCCTGCTCATCTACTGCGCCATTTACCAAATTGCGGATGCCACACAAGCCATCATGTGCGGATTACTGCGTGGCTGCCACGACACAGCCATGATAACCTGGAGCAACCTGACCAGCTATTGGGTTATCGGGCTACCGCTCTCCTGCATTCTGATTCGCACCGATTTTATCGTCCCGGCCATGGGGCCTGCCGGCGCCTGGGTGAGCTTCATTGTAGCCCTTACCATAGCCGCCATCATCCTCACCACCCGCTTCTGCAAAACACGTCGCAAAGTTTTTGCCCACATGGAGAGCCACTGATTTTTTTGCAAAATTCTCACAAAAAGGCTCCTACAGCGTGATAAAAAAGCAAAAAAATTAATATTATGCTTGACGTGTGCGCCCGAAACGTGTAGTATTTCGCACCCCTTGCTACAGGTGTAGTATAGGGAAATAACTAACAAACCACACACACACGATGAAGACCCACGTGAAGAAAGGTGATACCGTACTCGTTATCGCCGGCAAGAACAAGGGCAAGCGTGGTGTCGTTGTGTCTGTTGACGCCAACAAGGAACGTGTCATCGTTGAAGGTGTTCGCACCCTCAAGAAGGCCACCAAGCCCACGGAGGACAACCCCGAGGGCGGTATCATCGACATTGACGGCCCCATCCACATCTCCAATGTGAAGAAAGTGAGCTGATGCCGAAAGGCTGAAACTCCGCGCTTAAGCCATCAACAATAACTATTAACAACAGAGCTGACCCGCTAAATATTATGAGCACACCTACAATGCTTACATACTACAAGGAGAAGGTCGTACCGGCCCTCCAGGCGAAGCATCAGTACACCAATGTTCACCAGATTCCCCGTCTGGAGAAGATTGTTGTAACGACCTGCATGGGCAAGCACCCCGACCGCAAACAGGCAGTTGAGGACGCTGTTGCCGAAATCGCCAAAATCACCGGCCAGAAGCCGGCTGTAACGTACGCCCGCAAGAGCGTAGCTAATTTCAAACTCCGCGAGGGTGAAGTCCTCGGTGCACGCGTAACGCTGCGCTCCACCCAAATGTGGGAGTTCTTGGATCGTTTCATCAACATTACCGCCCCCAACATTCGTGACTTCCGTGGCCTGCCCACCAAGTCCTTCGACGGCCGCGGTAACTACGCCATCGGTATCCCTGATCAGTCCATCTTCCCCGAAATCGAGTTGGATCAGATCAAGCGTAACATCGGCTTCGACATCATCTTTGTAACCACAGCTACAACGGATGACGAAGGTCGTGACCTGCTTGCAGAGCTGGGTATCCCCTTCCGCAAGCCCACCAAGAAGACAGAAGAAAACGCCTAACTAATTTACGACCATGGCAGTATTAAGTGATCCTATCGCAGATTTTCTCACCCGTCTGAAGAACGCCGGCTTTGCCCGTAACGAGTCCTTCACGGTGCCCTTCTCCGGCATCAAGGCTGAGATTGCCCGCATCCTCCAAGAGGAAGGCTACATTTGGTCTTTCGAGGTAGTTGGTGAAGGCAAGGACAAGGCCATCAAGGTGAAGAACAAGTTCACCGCTAATGGCAAGACCATCATCACGGACGTAAAGCGCTGCTCCAAGCCGGGCCGTCGCCAGTACGTACACTCCGCAGACATCCCCACCGTTATGAATGGCTTGGGCATCTCCATCGTTTCTACCTCTCAGGGTATGATGACCGGTGCTAAGGCCCGCAAGCAGCAGATCGGTGGCGAGCTTATCGCACTCGTATGGTAAGTATTAACCCCTAACCATTTAAAAGATTATGTCTCGAGTAGGTAAGAAAGTTATCACAATCCCCGCCGGTGTTACCGTCACCATCAATGGTGCCGACGTAACCGTAAAGGGCGCTAAGGGCGAACTGAGCTGGACGCTCCCCACCGGCATCACCGCCGCTGTAGAGGGCACCGAGCTCACCGTAAGCCGCGCTGACGAGTCCCGTGCTCTTCGTGCTCTTCACGGCACGAACCGCTCCCTCCTCAACAACATGGTAGAGGGCGTAAGCAAGGGCTTCGTTAAGGAGCTTGAAATCGTAGGTGTAGGTCTTAAGGCCGCTGTTAAGGGCAATGCCCTTGACCTCGCACTCGGTAAGTCCCACCCCATCCTTCACCCCATCCCTGCCGGTATCACCGTTACCGTAACGGACAACACCAAGCTTAAGGTTGAGGGTATCAACAAGCAGGTTGTCGGTCAGTTCTCCGCTGAGGTGCGAGGCTACTATCCGCCGGAGCCCTACAAGGGCAAGGGTATTCACTACGTTGGTGAGTACATCCGCCGCAAGGAAGGCAAGAGCGTTGGCAAGTAATCATCTCAAACACTTATACCAAAGTTTACAGAAAAATGAGCACTATCAATCGCAAAGCCATCCGCGCCCGCGTTCATACGCGTATTCGCAAGAAGATTGCCGGTACGCCTGAGCGCCCCCGTCTGGCAGTTAATTTCTCTAACCAGCACGTCTACGCACAGGTCATCGACGACACGAAGGGTGTAACCCTTTGCGCCGCTTGCACCAAGAACGTAGAGCTCAAGCAGGCAAACAAGGAATCCGCCGCTAAGGTAGGTGCCCTTATTGCTGAGAAGGCCCTGGCAGCAGGCATCACTGAGGTTGTATTCGACCGCGGCGGTTTCCTCTACCACGGAAAGGTGAAGTCTCTGGCCGACGCCGCTCGTGAGGCCGGTCTCAAATTCTAAAAAGAAAGGTTGCAACAGTAATGAACACTGAAGAAACGAAAGCTCCGGCTGAGGAGACAACTCAGGAGACTCCCGCTCAGCAGCCCATGCGCGGTCGTGGCCAGCGCCGTGAAGGCGGTCGTGGTGGCCGTGGTCCCCGCCGTGAAGGTGGTCGTCGCAACGAGGCTCCCGCAGTAGAGGGTCCGCAGCTCATGGAGAAGGTCGTATACGTGAACCGTTGCGCCAAGGTGGTCAAGGGTGGTCGCCGTTTCTCCTTCAGCGCCCTCGTAGTAGTGGGTGACCAGAAGGGCAAGGTAGGCTACGGCTTCGGCAAGGCAAACGAAGTATCCGACGCAATCCGCAAGGGTACGGACGCCGCTAAGCGCGCCATGAAGAACGTAGTAGTAGTAGGCGATACCATTCCCCACGAGATTTACACCGAGTTCGGTGGCGCTAAGATCGTGTTGAAGCCGGCTGCAGCCGGTACGGGTCTTGTAGCCGGCGCTAAGGTACGTGCCGTACTTGAGGCCGCCGGTGTGACCAACATCATCGCCAAGTCTCTGGGTTCTTCCAACGCTGCAAACGTAGTGAAGGCAACGATGAAGGCCATGCTCTCCATGCGCACGGCTGATCAGATCCTCTCTGCTCGCGGTAAGAAGAAGAAGGACGCCGCTATCTGAAATTAACATTCAACCATTGATTTTACCATCATGTTGACACTTCAAACACTTCAGCCTAATCCGGGTGCCAAGCATCGCAAGAAGCGCCTCGGTTGCGGTGAGAGCTCCGGCCTGGGTAAGACCTGCGGCAAGGGCAACAAGGGCCAGAAGGCTCGTTCCGGCGGTTCCATTCGCCCCGGCTTCGAAGGTGGTCAGATGCCCCTTCACCGCCGTCTGCCCAAGAAGGGCTTCAACAACGCCCGCTTCCGTGCTAACATCGCCATCGTTAACCTGTGCCAGCTCGAGGTATTCGAGGCCGGTGCAACCGTTACCGAGAACGAGCTGCGCGAGATGGGCTTCGTCAAGGGTGACTGCGACGCTGTGAAGCTCCTCGGCAATGGCAACATTTCCAAGGCACTCAACGTAACGGTAGACTTCGCCAGCGCCTCTGTGGCCGCTAAGATTGAAGCCGCCGGTGGTACCCTCACGGTACTGAGCGCCGAGGCCTGATAGCCTGCGCAACGCATAACGCGTTAACAGACAATCAGATTGCACTTACACGAGCCGGGTGGCGCAGCGCCACCCGGCATACGTGTAGGAGAGACAAGCGAAAAAACGCGTGTTAATCCGCCCCCCAATTTTCTCTCATACAAAACCTACACACAAGAACACAAGGCGAGAGGAAAGCAACGCTGCACGAACATTTTCACACAACAAGAAACAAGGCCATATTATGATAACCGCATTTGCCAACACCATGAAGGTACCGGATTTGCGCAGCCGCATCCTGTTTACACTGGCGATGATCGTCATTGTACGCTTGGGTGTACACCTGCCGCTGCCGGGAGTGGACGTTGAAGCTCTGAAGAATTTCATGGAGCATCACGCCAGTAAGGGTGACAATCCTTTGGGCGCACTTGGTGCCATTCTCACCATCTTCTCCGGTGGTGGTTTGCAGCAGTGCGGTATTTTTGCCTTGGGTATCATGCCCTACATCTCTGCCTCCATTATGACGCAGCTGATGGGTGCCGTCATTCCCTCCTTCAAGAAGATGATGCGAGAGGAAGGCGGCCGCCAAAAGATGACGAAGATTACACGTCTCTTGGCCATCATCATTGCCGTTATCCAGGGTTTCCTGCTTACGCAAACACTGCGCAACCCTGCCCGACTTGGTTTGGACGGCTTGGGCGACTTGGTAATCGACCCCGGATTCATCTTCACCACCACCACCATTCTCATCATCGTAACAGGCACCATGTTCCTAATGTGGATTGGTGACCAGATTACGGATCGCGGCATCGGCAACGGTGTATCCCTCATCATTTCCGTTAACATCATCAGCTCCCTTCCCGGCGCCTTCGTTGCCGCATGGAACCAGTATGTATACACCGGCACAGAGGTGAACCCGCTGGGCGCCCTCTACATTGTAGCCCTCATCCTCTTCATGGTATTGGTAGTTGCTCTTGTTGTTACCATTACCCAGGCACAGCGCCGCGTACCCGTACAGCAGGCTAAGCGCATGGTAGGCCGCCGCATGATGAATGGCGGCACCCAGTACCTGCCGCTCAAGTTGAACTACTCCGGCGTAATGCCCGTCATTTTCGCTACAGCCATTCTTGCACTGCCCAACATGATTGTGCAGCAGATTTGGGGCCAGGGCGAGGTATGGCGCATTGTAGACGTGCTGATGAACCCCGCAGGCATCGGCTTCTACGTCATCTCCGCCATCATGATCTTCTTCTTCTCCTTCTTCTGGGTAGCTACCATGTTCCAGCCCCAGCAGATTTCTGAGGACATGCAGCGCAGCGGCAGCTACATCCCCGGTGTACGCCCCGGCCAGCCCACTGCTAAGTATCTGGACCAGACCATGACCCGCCTTACCTTTGCCGGTTCTCTGTTCCTCACCCTCATCTACTTCCTGCCCTCTCTGCTGGCCGTATGGATGAAGGTTCCCATGATTGCAGCTCAGTTCTTCGGCGGCACATCTCTGCTCATTCTCGTGGGCGTACTGCTCGACGTCATGCGCCAGGTAGAAGCCACCCTTCTGCAGAAGAACTACGACGGCTTCATGAAGAAGAGCCGCAACCGTAGCAAGTACAGCCACCTGCAGGGCAGCGGCGAGAGCAACACCGCCCTCGTTGTCCTCTGGCTCATCATTGCCGTATTCGTGCTCATTGGCGCCGTATTGATGGCCATGTAACCCGGCTCCATAGCACAGCCCATCTCTTCCCCGCCTTGTCACCCAAGGCGGGGATTTTTTCATGGACGAGTTACGAATTTTGAATTTTTTGCCGGGCCAGCATGCGCCATTCGTAAATCCCTCCGCACATTTTCCTCTTGACAACGGGGAATAAGAATAGTAGAGTAGGCTCTACCATGGAAGACCTCAACATTAAGCACAGAGTCACCAGCTACGATTGCGGCGCAGACCATCTCCTGAAGCCCGATTGCTTCATGCAATACTGCCAGGAGGCAGCAGAAACCCATGCATCCGCCAATGATTTAGGCTACGAGTGGAGCATGAGCAACCACCTGATTTGGGTAGAGGTACAAGGCGATTTCCGCTTTATTCGTCGTCCTTCCTGGAAGGAAGAGGTCACCATCCGTTCCAACACCGGCAAAGCCTCTGCACTACAGGCACGCCGCTTTGTGGAGCTTATCGATAAGGACGGCAACAGCATAGCACAAGCCGATTTGCTGTGGGTGCTTATTGATGTAGAAACGCGCCGTCCCACCCCCTTCAAGCGCCTCAGCCACGTCAACATTCCGGATGAATGCCCTGCCCTGATTGACGAACAGCTGGAGATAGCTACCGAGTTCTCCCAAACCGCAACATCCGAGTTCGTGGCCCCGCGCCGCGATGTAGACTTCAACGGTCACATCAACAACAGCGCCTACCTCACTTGGGTGTTGGAAACGCTACCCACCGATTTTCTGCCCGGTGCAGCCCCCTACCGCGTTCGCGTCAACTTCAAGCGCGAGACCTTTGCGGGGCACCCCATCTGCATTGAGCACCGCTTAGCCGGCAACCAAACGCAGCACAGCATCACCTCCGATGGCGAGCTGCGAGCCGAAGTCATCATTGAATGGAAAGAAGCCTAAGCTCTCTGCCTCCCAATTTGAGTTTTGCGCCCTGCCCTGTAAAAGCGGCAGGGCGCGTTTGTTTTGGGGCACAACAGGCCAAATTCGGGTCGAGAGTCAGACAATAGGCTTGTTAAATTCTGCGCATCGTGGTAGACTAGCTGCGCATGCATGATTTTTCTCCAGAGCAAATAGACGCCTTGTGCCAACGCCGCTGCGCCTTTGCTTTGTATGCCCTTCCCGGGCAAAAGCCGCACTTTTGCATGCAGGCAGATGGAGGCATGCGCAACGGTTGCGAGGGCAAGGGATTTGTGATAGCCGCCTACAATGCCGCACCCGCCATCATTGGTGCAGAGCTGAGCACCCCTCCGGCACCACAGCAATTTGAGCCACTGCCGGCTCCTCTGCCGCTGCACCCGGCCACAACGCGCGAGCAATACCACCACCTCTTCACGCAATACACCGCCGCCCTGCAACATGGGGGCAGCTTAAACAAAGTAGTGCTTGCCCGCACAGAGGACACCGCCACCCGCCAATTTTCACCCGCCGAGGGCTTTCTGCACCTGTGCAACACAGCCCCCCGCGCCTTCAACGTACTCTTCCATACCCCGCAACACGGCACATGGCTGTGCAGCACACCGGAGCTGCTGCTGCGCTGCGAGAACCACACCTGGCACACCATGGCACTGGCCGGCACCCGCACCAATGCCACCACCGCGTGGGATGCAAAAAACCTGCAAGAGCACGCCCTCGTTGCAGAGCATATACTGGACTGCCTGCGCCCCGTTGCCGACAACATCAGCACAGAAGGCCCCCTCACTCTTGCCGCCGGAAAAGAACTAGAGCACCTCTGCACCCATATTCATTTTGATATGGATGCCGCAAACTTACCGCACCTGCTCTCCACCCTTCCCCCCACACCGGCCGTCAGCGGCTCACCGGCCACCGCTGCGCGCACCTTTATTGCCACGCACCCGGACATAGAGCGCAGCTGCTACGCAGGCTACATGGGGCCTATCGGCGAGCAATCTGCGCACCTCTACGTCACCCTGCGTTGCATGCAGGTTTTTGCAGACCGCTGCCGACTCTACGCCGGAGGCGGCCTGATGCCCGACTCCGACGAAGCCGCCGAATGGGCTGAAACCGTAGCCAAAATGCAGGCCATGCGCCACGTGCTTGCTCATGCAGATACACAGCGCACTCGTTAATACGCACAGCAAGCCTCTTGCGCAATGACTTTACAAAATCTCCCGAATACACTATACAGAGCGACGTGAGCACGAAGGAAGAAACATTTTGCGTAACGGGCATGAGCTGCAGTGCATGTGCCGCACGGGTAGAACGTGCCGTGGGCAGCATGCCCGGGGTACACCGTGTGCAAGTCAACCTACTCACCGGCAGCATGCGTGCCGCTTTCGGCCCCGAACTGAGTGCAGAAGATATCATCCGCTCCGTGGAATCCGCCGGCTACGGCGCAGCCCTTACCCGGCAGGCGCCGCGTGTTGCCCGACAAAATAATGTGCTCAAGAGGCGCTTTGTGAGCTCCCTCATCTTGCTAATCCCCTTGGTGCTCTTGCACCACTTGTGGCACGGTAGCACTGCCGCCGTGGTGCAGCTACTGCTCACCCTTCCTATTTTGTGGATGAACCGAGCGTTTTTCATCAAGGGCTTCAGCAGCGTTTTACGCGGCGGCAGCAACATGGATACCCTCGTTGCCCTTGGTGCCGCTGCCGCCATGGCAGACGGCCTCGTCAATTTCCTCACCCACCACCGCGGCGAGCTCTTTTATTTTGAAAGCGCGGCCATGATTCTCACGCTCATCACCTTCGGCAAATGGCTGGAGAGCCGCGCCACCGGGCGCACCGGCCAAGCGCTGGAGAAGCTCATGAGCCTGCTACCGCACACCGCCACCGTGTTGAGAGACGGCCAAGCCGTACGCATACCGGCAGATGCCGTGCAAGTAGGCGATTTGCTGCAGGTGCTCGCCGGCGAGCGCTTTGCCACCGATGGCACTGTAGAAGAGGGGTACTCTGCCGTGGATGAATCCACGCTCACCGGAGAAAGCATGCCGGTAGAAAAATCCGTCGGCAGCACCGTGTATGCCGGCAGCGTCAACGGGCATGGGGTGCTAACGGTGCGCGCCACCAAAACACGCGCCGCCTCTGCCCTGTCCGACATGATTCACCTGGTGGGAGAAGCCGCCGCAGGCAAGGCCCCCATCTCTCGCATAGCGGATAGAATCTCGGCCATTTTTGTTCCTATAGTCGTGGGGCTCTCTCTGCTCACCGCAGCGGGCTGGCTGCTGGCGGGGGCAGAAGTCGCCTTTGCGCTATCGTGCAGCATAGCGGTGTTGGTTATCTCTTGCCCCTGCGCTTTGGGGCTTGCCACGCCTGTAGCCATTATGGTGGGCACAGGCCGCGGAGCAGAAAACGGCATCTTGTTCCGCAATGGCGAAGCGCTGGAAAACCTACAACGCATCCGCACCCTTGTGCTGGATAAAACCGGCACCCTTACCGCCGGAAAACCGCAGGTAACAGCCGTGCACCCCGCCACCGGGTACACGACCGAGGATTTGCTGCAACTCGCCACTAGTTTAGAGGCCCAAAGCCACCATCCTTTGGCAGAGGCTATTCGCACACGCTACCCGCAAGCTGCTCCGCACGAGGCAACAGAGCACTGCTATCTGCCCGGCAAAGGCATTACCGCCAGCATCAACGGCACACCTTGTGCTGCGGGCAATGCTGCGCTCATGCACGAGCTGCACATCCAGCTTCCCCCCGCCGACTCAGAGGCCGCACTGCCCCCGGGCCAAAGCATTCTTTATTTTGCCTGCGGCGGTGAATACCGCGGGTACATAGCGGTGGCCGACCCGCTTAAACCGGATAGCCCGGCAGCCGTGGCAGCCTTGCAGAAATTGGGACTGCACCTTGTGATGCTGACGGGCGATAGCAAGGCAACAGCTCAGGCCATTGCCACGCAGGCGGGCCTCACTCATTGGCAAGCAGGCATGCTGCCGCAAGACAAAGAGCAATACATACGCCACTTGCAGGCAGAGGAAACCGCCGTTGCCATGGTGGGCGACGGCATTAACGATGCCCCCGCCCTCACCCGCGCTGATGTAGGCATTGCCATTGGCGCCGGCACAGATATTGCCTTGGAAAGCGCCGGGGTGATTTTGGTGCGCAGCAGCCTAATGGATGCCGTGGGCGCCATACGCCTGAGCCGTGCAGTTATTCGGAATATTCGGCAAAACTTCTTCTGGGCGTTATTTTATAACTGCTTGGCCATACCGTTGGCGGCGGGCGTTTTCTACCCGCTTTTGGGCTGGCAATTGCACCCGGCCATGGCCGCTGCAGCCATGGGGTTGAGCAGTTTCTGTGTTGTATGCAATGCACTGCGACTGCGCCGCTTTACCCTCTTACCACCTCAGCGTATGAAAACGATAACCATTAAAGTAGACGGCATGATGTGCCCGCACTGCGAGGCCCACGTTACCAAAGCCCTGTGTGCCCTGCCCGGTGTGGCGGAGTGCCGCGCCAGCCACCAAGCCAAGGAGGTAGTGATTACCTTGTCCGCCGAAATTCCCTTGGCGCAGCTTCACGGCGTCATCACCGCTCAAGGATATAAAGTGTTGTGAAGTACGAGGGACGAATTCCGACATACGAATTTTAAGTTAGGCTCCCTGCGGTCGCGGGAAAAGCAAGGCCGAAGCTGTCTCTTTTGCTCCGCGCTTTGAGGCGGGGAACTCTTAAATTCGTATGTCGGAATTCGTAATTCGTACCTCCACTGTTTCTTTTTTCTGTTCAAGCGGATTATTTCATGTTAGACTAGCCATTGCATGGGAGCAGGAAACGGAAGAGAGGGCACCGTACGTGTCGCATTACACGGTAAAGGGAAGCTTGGGGGCAAATTAGCAGGCCTGAGCTTACCGAAGCAGATTGTAACCATAGCACTTTGGCCCCTGTTGGAGCAAGTGCTCAGCTTTATTTGCGCCTCCACTTCTCTCTACTTAGCCACCCACATGGGCACCGAAGATGCCGTGACGGAGAAAATTGCCTCCGGCATCGGTGTAACGGGGTACATCTTGTGGCTGGGCTTCCTCATGCAGGGAGCCGTTGGCATGGGTGCCACGGCCATTGTGAGCCGCAACACCGGGGCACGAAAATTCGGGGATGCCAATTATGCCGCCAACCAAGCTGCTGTGCTTGGGCTTATGGCCGGCGTAGCCTCGGCCCTGCTCATGTATGTATCGGCAGACTTCTTGGTATACAAGGTACTGGAGCTCAGCGATTACGCCCGCGAGGTAGCCCTCACCTACATGCACACGGGGTGCTGGGTAGCCGTATTCTCGGGCATCATCTTTGCCGTTAATGCAGCCCTGCGAGGCGCGGGCGACACCAAGACCCCCTTCTACATTATGCTGGCGGTAGATGGGCTCAACATCATTTTCAGTCTCATCCTCGTCAAATGCTTCGGTTTGTTTGTAGAAGGCCTGGCATGGGGCATGATTTTGGGCATGGCTGTAGCCGCCGCTATTCTGGTAAGCATTTTGATACACCGCACCATCCGCATGCGCCGTTGCATGGGCACACGCAGTATAGATGCCTACGCAGAGGAACAGGGAGAAAACTATGTGCCCCCCATCCATCTGCGCCTGCGCGACATGCTGCCGAACGCGCGCTCCATTTACCGCATTTTGGCTATCGGGTTGCCTCAAGCGGTAGAAATCGGTGGCATTTGGCTCATTCAAATCTTTGTGCTCCGCGTCATCTCGCAGTTGGGAGACGCCTATGTGGGCGCCCACAACATAGCCATTCGCATTGAGTCACTCAGCTTCCTGCCCGGCTTTGCCATCGGCATGGCAGGTGCCACCCTTGTGGGGCAATACTTGGGCGCAGGCAGCGTGCGCCTGGCGCTGGAAACGGTGCGCAAATGCGTGCGCTACAGTTTAGTGTTCATGGGGCTCATGGGTGTGTTCTTCTACTTCTTCCCGGAGGTATTTGTGAATCTCTTTGCGGCCAACTCTACTGGGCTGCGCGAAGCCACCATTCCCGTGGTGCAGCTCTTCCTGATTATTGAGCCGTTCTATGCCGCCATGCTCATGATTAAGATGTGCCTGCGCGGCGCGGGCGACACCCGCAGAGTCATGTATGTCTCATACGGCTGCATGGGCTTCTTCCGCCTAGCCTGCCTGTATGTATGGACCGTTTTCTGGCCGGATACCCTCAGTTTGGTCGGCATTTGGTGCCTCTTTACCGTAGATATGGCGGTAGAATATTTCATTCTCAACCGCATGCTCGGTGGCCTTAAATGGGCTCGCAAAAAGGTATAAAAAGCACGCATGCAGTCCATCCGAAAACTGCATGCGTGTTGCTATAAAAATATTCTTGGTCTTTACTCAAACGCCCAACTCCTCGCGAATCACCTCGCGTATGCGGGCTTGCACCTCGGCAATCGAGCCGTCCGCCTCAATGCGGTGCAACCACGGCATTTCCATGGCGGAGTAAATATCGTGGCAGGCTTGCAGGAAGGGCTCGTTCTCAAACGCATCGTGCCCATTGCCACGGGCATTCATGCGCTCCATAGCCATTTCCAACGGAATATCCAGCCAAAAAGCCACATCCGGAATGGTGGCAAACTCCTCATTCATGGAGCGAATATCCTCCACATTGGCGCCGGTGGCTCCCTGGTATGCCATCATGGAGAGGTAGTACCGATCCAACAGCACCCAAGCCCCACGCTCCAAAGCGGGTTCAATCACCTCGCGCACATGCTCGCGGCGATCCTGCAACAGGCAGTTAATTTCCTCATCTATGCTCAACCGTTCCCCGGAAAGCGCTGCATTGCGCACCTTCATTCCCCACTGGCCGCGGGTCGGTTCAAAATCGGTTACAACTTCCAGTCCGCAGGCTCTCAAGTATTGAGCCAATAATTGAATCTGGGTAGACTTCCCCGTGCCGTCTATGCCTTCAAAGACGACCAGGCTGCCCCTTAGGTGAGGTGAATCAGGTTCCATAACGCACAAGAGACTAGCACAGTACATAACAGGTAGCAAGCCTAATTTATTGTAATAACAAACTAATTTCATGCAGGATGAGGGAATGGGGTGGGTTTATTTTTTCGCTCTGTTAAACTTCTTAGTTCATAAATGGAAGTTTGTGGAAGTACGAGTTACGAATTCCGACATACGAATTTGTGAGTTCCGCGCCTTACGGCGCAAAGATAGCAAAGCTCAGCATAAGCTGCCGCCCGCGCCTTGAGCGCGGAACACAAGCCGACTGATAACCCCCGCTTCCCCTGCGAGCCGTAGGCGAGCGGAACTCTAAAATTCGTCCTTCGGAATTCGTCCCTCGTACTTCCATAAATTGCTATTTGTGGGGCCAACAACTAAAAACTTAAACAGAGCGTATTTTTTGTACAGGGCTCCCCCGGTCGCCGTCTGGGCTTATGCGGAGCATTCAACTCATCGTTTTCGAGCTTTTAGAGCTTTCCTGCCGTCAAATTTTGATTTTTTTTCAGAATTCATGTGAAAAATCTTGACAGACGACCCCGGATATAGTATCCTGCCTGCCCGTTCCCGGACAACTTATTAACAAACACACTGAATATCATGCGTTCCGTCACCGTACGTAAAGGAGAACCGATCGATCGCGCTCTTAAGCGCCTGAAGACCAAGCTCGACACCGAGGGTATCCTCGAGGAAATGCGCCGTCGTCGCGCTTTCGAAAGCCCCATGGATGAGAAGCGCCGCAAGGCTCGCTCCGCCAACAAGCGCAACAAGGTTAAGTGGCGCTTCACTAACAAGGAAGAAATCCCCGCTGCAGCCGTAACCCCCGCTGTTGAGGCTTAAGTAAATACCCGTTCGGGAAATTTTCTTGAGGCAGGCGACTCCGCAAAGAGTCGCCTGCTTTCTTTTGCTCCGCGGCAGCTAACGTGTCATTCCTTTTATCTTAATCGGGTTTAGCCTTGCAAAAACGGGTGCCAATGTGTACAATGGCAGGCACCATGCATCCTCACTCAGCAGCCATCGACTTCAACGAGCGCCCGTTCATCTTGTTCTGGGAGGTAACGCGAGCCTGTGCTCTGGCCTGCCGGCATTGCCGCGCTATTGCGCAACCGAAGGCACACCCGGATGAGCTGACCCACGAGGAAGCCATGCGCTTGGTGGATGAAATAGCCGAGCTGCGCCCCCCCATGCTGGTGCTGACCGGTGGCGACCCCATGATGCGCGCCGACATTTACGACATCATTGAGCGCGCCGCCGCCAAAGGCTTGCGCGTAGCCCTTAGCCCCGCGGCCACCCCACGCTTGGTGCACACGGACTTTGCTAAGCTGAAGGCCGCAGGCGTAGTAAGCCTGAGCTTGAGCTTGGATGGCGCCACACAAGAAACGCACGACCGCTTCCGTGGCGTGCCCCACACCTTTGAGCGCACCCTGCAAGTGGCACAAGCCGTGATGGCAGCGGGGATTCAGCTGCAAGTCAACACCACACTGGCAAAGTCAACCTTGGGCGAGTTTGATGCCTTTATTGAACTCATGAAACAAATTAAGCCGGATGTGTGGAGCGTCTTTGTACTGGTACCCACCGGCCGCGCTACGCAAGAAGATTTACCCACCGCCGACGATTTGGAGCAAGTGTGGGAGCGCCTGGAGCAGCTGCGCAGTGAACTTCCCTTTGCTATTAAAACAACAGAGGGCCACCACTACCGCCGCGTGCTCATGCAGGCAGCCCGCAAGGGCGGCATGCCCCCCAAACACATGGTACCCACGCGCGACGGTAAAGGCGTGCTCTTTATTTCTCACACGGGCGAGGTGCAGCCCAGCGGGTTCCTGCCCCTTACCGCCGGCAATGTGCGCACAGATAAGCTTGCCACCCTGTACCGCACGCACCCCATCTTTACGGAATTACGCAACGACGACGCCTTGGGCGGCAAATGCGGCAAGTGCGAGTACCGCAAGGTATGCGGTGGCTCTCGTGCACGCGCTTACGGCTCAGGAGACGGCATGATGGGAGCAGAACCGCTCTGCAATTATATTCCCATGGCCTGCCGCGCGGAGAACAACATCACACATACCACAACACGCAGCAATGATTAACATCACTCGCCTCTGGTGCGGCGCTGAGCAGCCCGCAGACCATATTCGCTACGGTTTGGGCCACGGCTCACATGCCCCCCATGCCAGCACAGCCGCCTGCTCCCCCACGTCTTCCCGCACCCGCAAACCCATTGTCGTTTGGAACATTACCCGCACCTGCAACCTGCGCTGCGTGCATTGCTATGCAGACTCTCACGCAGAGCAATACCCGGGTGAGCTCAACTGGGAGCAATGCTGCGCTGTTATCGACGACCTTGCCGACTACAAGGTCAATGCCCTCCTGCTCTCCGGCGGCGAGCCCCTGCTGCACCCGCAGCTGCCTAAGCTGCTGGAGCGCGCCACAGAGAAAGGGCTGAAGGTCACCATCTCCACCAACGGCACCCGCATCACCAAGGAATATGCAGAGCTCTTCAAGAAACAGGGCGTGGCCTATGTGGGCATCTCTTTGGATGGCATTGGCGCCGTTCACGATTCCTTCCGCGGCGTTAAAGGCGCCTTTGAGGGGGCGATTCGCGGCTTTAAGCACTGCGAGCAAGCCGGACAAAAAACCGGCCTGCGCCTCACCCTCACCCGCAACAACGTGCAAAGCATGGAGGAGATTCTCAACTTCATTGAAAACGAGGGCATTCAGCGCGTATGCTTCTACCACTTGGTACCCACGGGCCGTGGTGTGGATGTTGCCAGCCTGCACCCGGAGGAAGCACGCGCCGCGCTGGATATGCTCATTGCCCGTGCAGAAAAATGGCACAACAGCGGCGCCACTCGCGAGCTTCTGACGGTAACGCAACCCGCAGACGGCATCTATATTCTGCTTAAGCAACTGCGCGAGGGTAATCCGCTGGCTCAGCAAACTCTCAAGCTCCTGCAATGGAACGGCGGCGGTGCCAATTCCTCCGGCCGTGGCATTGCCAACATTGATACTCAAGGCAATATTCACCCCGACCAGTTCTGGCAAAGCGTCACCTTGGGCAATGTTAAAACGCAAAAGTTCAGCGAGGTATGGGAGGCTGCTTCCGAGCCCTCTGCTGCCGAGCTGCAAAAGCTGCGCGGTGCAGAGGACCCGCTTGAGCGCCAAAAATTGCTCAGCGGCCGCTGTGCCACCTGCAAGCACTTTGCCCTTTGTGGCGGCGGTTTCCGCACCCGTGCCGCCTTCGCCAACGGCCATTGGTTCGGTTCCGACCCCGGTTGCTATCTGACAGACGAGGAAATTCAGACCGAATTGCCGTAAAATAGAAAAAAATCCGCTAAATTTTCAAAATTCGGCAGCTTTTTTCTTGCAAGGAAAGAAACAATATGGTATCACTGATTTTGTCATGAAGCGCTTACTCCTTTCTACACTTCTTCTCGCACTCGTCGGCACGACGTATGCCGACATCCAGGCTCCGCCTGCATCTGAGTACACCGCCACCCGCAAGCTTGGCCGTGCTATTGGCAACATTCTCTTCGCCGTTGAGGAAATCCCCGTGACCATCCTCCGCTGGAATGATGCCGAAGGCAACTACGCCGGCTACTCCGTTGGTTTGGTTGAGGGCTTTACCCGCACTGCCACCCGCATGGGTTACGGTCTGTATGAGCTCGTTACCTTCTGGGCTCCGACCTACAAGTGCACCTACCGTCCTCCCTACCAGGGCAGTTGCGGTCGCAGCGGTCTCAAAGAGTACAACACCTGGTCCGGCTTCTCCGAGTTCCCGGAAGAGCTTGGCTTCCAGTCCAAGTACGACTATTCCCGCCGTAGCGGGCACTAATTGAGAGTGCAGGTAGTCGGTGAAATAAGCCATGCTTCTGCAGAGCTGATTGAAGGCTAATTCACCGCAAGAAACTTTATCGCGCCCCGACTGATCATCGGGGCGCTTTTTTATTGTTGTTCGCTCTGTTAAACTTCTCAGTTAATAAAGGGGAGTTTGGCGGCCCTCCGTACTACGCACCGCAGGTGCGTTCTTCACCACGGCCTAAGCCGTTCTGCCTTAGTGGGATTGTCAAGTACCACTCACCGCCCGCAACACGGGCATTTCACTGCGGCGACAGCCGAAATTTCACTGGCGTGAGCAAATATCACTGAATCGCACCACCTTTATAGTGATATTTGCCTTGCAGGCAAGTGATATTCTGCCTACGGCAGAGTGATATTGAGCCTTCGGCTCAGTGATATTGCCTCGCTACGCGAGGCAGTGAAAGCGCTATTAGGGCTCAATATACAAGGCATAATCCACATCCAACGAATTACACAGCTCTACCAACTGCACAAACGAGGCCATGTTGGCCGCAGAAGGCTTCCAGAAGAGATTAACCACAGCCTCCTTCTCTGCCAGGGCTTTCAACTGAGTCTCCAACTCGGCCATGGATTGCCCACTAAACATCAACAGGTTTTCCTCCGAAAAAAGGCGGAAAGAAGCATCCGCTCCCAGCATGAGGTGATTGGCCGTTTGGCTGGTATAGGTTGGGGCAACCTCCACCCAACTCTCCCCCTTGCTCAGGGCAAGGCGCACCGGAATCTTAAGCATATCGCACGCAGTCACGCATTCCAACATGCTTTGCAGCATCTTGTCTGCCACAGCGCCGGTTGCAGCAGAATCCAAAGAAAAGACGACGCAATGGAAATACTTGAGTTCGTACTCATACTTCAACGCATCCATCAGCTTAAGAAGCTCGCCGGTGGTATCCGGCCACTGCACCACATTGTCCGCACCCGGCAACGGTGAGCCGCATACATCCACCACAGAAATGTTTTTGTCCCAATGCACCGGAGGAAGCAAAAAGCCTGAAACCATAGCCTCTGCCGGGCCATTATCGGACACGGCGTTCTCAGCATCATCAGCATGCACCATCGGGAGCAGTAAAACAGGCATCAGGAAGGAACGTATACGCAGCATAACAATATCATACACAACAGCACCGCCATGTCAAGTTCAAAGGAATTCAGAAGCGCTAAAATGGCAACTAGCGCAATCAAGCCTTGCAGGGTGTAAAGGTATATGTTACAATGGGGTCACGTTATGACCTTAGATGAGCTCAGAGCAGAAATTGACCTGATAGACGCCCAGATTGTGGAGTTGATAAAGAAGCGCATGCAATGCGTGCACGGCGTCGGCAAACTGAAGAAGGATGCCAACTCTCACATTTTTGTGCCGGAGCGCGAGAGCCAGCTCATCGAAAAAGTGCTGCTGCACAACGCCGGAGAACTACCGGAAAAGGGTTTGAAAAGCATTTACCGCCAAATTGTCAGCATGAGTCTGCATTTGGAAGGCGGAGTAAAGGCCGGCTACCTAGGCCCACCCGGAACTTGGAGCCACCAAGCCGCACAATCCCGCTTTGGCGACAGCGTAGAGCTGCTGCCCTACCCCTCCTTCGGGCAGATTTTCCGTGCGGTGGAAATCGGAGAAATCAATTACGGAGTCATCCCCATTGAGAACAGCACAGACGGCCGCATCTCTCAAGCCATTGACCTGCTGGGGAGCACCGAGCTGCGCATCTGCGCACAAATCCACCTCAATGTTCGCAACTGTCTGATGGCAAACATTGAGCGCTCCGCTATCCGCAAGATATACTCCCATTCTCAAGTGTTGGGCCAATGCCGCGAGTGGCTGCGCAAGAACTTCCCCAAGGCAGAGCTCATCTCCACCGCCTCCACCACCGTGGCCGCCAAGCTGGCCTACGATGAAGCAGAGAACGGCGCCGCCGCACTGGGTAGCCCCTTAGCAGCAGAGTACAACGGATTGCAGGTGCTCGAAACCAACATTCAGGACAAAGCCGGCAACACCACACGCTTTGCCGTCATTGGCAACCAAACAACAGCCCCGAGCGGGCAGGACCGCACCACCATCTGCTTTGGTGTGCCGCACACCGCCGGCAGCTTGGTCGATGTTTTGGCCGTCTTTAAGGAGCACGGCATCAATATTTTCTGCATGGACTCCCGACCCACGCGCGACACCGCATGGGAGTACCTCTTCTATATTGACGTAGAGGGACATGCAGATGCCGCACCCTTAAAAGAATGCGTGGAGCTACTGCGCAAGCGCACCCCCATGTTCAAAGTATTGGGTTCGTACCCCGAGCAATAATTCCTCCACAGAAAAAGCACCATGGCATTCACCCAAGACCAAGCATTTGAGTTGCTTTGCAACGCCCGCAACAACGGGCGCCAGCCCCACGCCATGCTTTTTACCGGCTCCACCCACGCCGGTACCCACAAACTGGCCTTGCGCTTGGCCGCCGCCCTCAACGGAGCTAAGGCAGATTCGCTGGAATCCCTGCAACACCCGTACTGCCGCGTGCTGCGCCCGGGCTCCAAAATACGCACCATTTCCATTGATACCGTGCGCAGTGTAGAGCCCTTCCTTGCCCTGCGAGCAGAGGATGGTGCCACCAAGTTGGTGATTATTGACGAGGCCGACCGCCTGATGCCCGAGGCCGCCAATGCCTTCCTGAAAACACTGGAAGAGCCCCCGCCGCAAACCCTCATCATCCTCATCACAGAAATCCCCAACGCACTGCTGCCCACCATCTTATCGCGCTGCATCCGCATCGATTTGCGCGAAACGCAGCCCGGCGTGCGCCTCTCCACCGTGCAAAAGCTCTTTTTGCCCGCCGTGCGTGCCGCCCTCCCCCGCGTGGGCAACGATGTAGCAGCCCTCGCCCTGCGTGCCGATTTTCAGGACCTCCTCAGCAAGCGCCGCGAGGAAATCACCGAGCGCATCACCTCCGCCTTAAAAGCAGAGGCCAAAAGCATCTCCGAAGGCACGGATATTCGCAACTGGGAGGCCATGCAAAAGGATATCACCAACGCGCGTATTGAGTCCGAGTATCTTGGCGAGCGAAGCCAAATGCTCGAGTTGCTCACCCTGTGCTTCGGCCAAGCCGTGCTCATTGCCTCACAAGCGCCGGATGTGCACCCCATTGCCCCGGAGCTGCAAACTCTTGCCTCTCAATGCAGTGTAGCAGACCTTCTGCGCCGCATGCGCGCCGTGGACGACCTGCGACAAGACCTCAGTTACAACGTCAATGAAGCTTTGGCGCTCGACTCGCGCCTGCTCGACATCATCGGCACCTCACCATTATGAACAGCATGACCGGATTCGGGGCTGCAACCGCCCCTCTCAATAATGCCACCCTTCGTGTAGAAATCGGCGGCGTTAACCGCAAACAAACAGAAATCTCCGTCTCTTTGCCCCGCGCCTGGGCTGAGCTGGAAACCAACGTGCGCGAGCTCGTGGCCGGCTCCGTTTCCCGTGGACGTGTCAACGTCACCATCTCCCTCCAAGCCGGCCCCACGGCTGCAGGCAATTTATCCGTCAATAAAACCCGCCTTGCCGCCTTGCAACAATGCTTGGCAGAGGTGAGCGACACCCTGCAACGCCCGGTAGACACCACGCTGGACGGCCTCATTCGCCTCGGTATCATTGCCGAAGAAAGCGAGAGCGATATCCCCCTCGAAACCGCTTGGGCCGCAGCAGAGCCCGCCGTGCGCGCCGCCCTGCAAGCCTTCCTCACCCTGCGTGCAGAAGAAGGCGCCAACATGAAGGCCGACCTCCTGCGCCGCATCGGCACCCTGCGCAACTACCGCGAGCAGCTCATTGCCCGCGCCGCCGGCGTGCCCGCCCGCTACCGCGAGCAATTGCTCAAGCGTTTGGAGGAAAGCGGCCTGCCCCTCCCCGCAGACGACGACCGCATCATCAAAGAAATTGCCCTCTTTGCGGACCGCTGCGACGTGAGCGAGGAAACCACCCGCCTCCTCTCCCACCTCGATCAATTTGAACGCATTTGCGACAAGCAGGAAGCCGTGGGCCGCACGCTCGACTTCCTCTGCCAAGAAATCTTCCGCGAGCTCAACACCACGGGCTCCAAAGCCAATGATGCAGAGTTGGCTCAGCTCGTTGTCACCGCGAAGACCGAGCTGGAAAAAATCCGCGAACAAGTACAAAACATTGAATAAGAATATGCTCGGCTCTCTCCTCATCGTATCCGGCCCCTCCGGCTCCGGCAAAACCACCCTCTGCCGCCGCGCTGAAGCCGCCGGCCTCACATCCTACTCCATCTCCTGCACCACGCGCCACCCCCGCCCCGGCGAGCAGGACGGCGTGGATTACCACTTCCTCACCCCCGAGGTCTTTGCCGCCAAAGTTGCTGCCGGCGAGTTCTTGGAGCATGCCACCGTGCACGGCAACTCCTACGGCACCCTTAAGGCTGATATCATCGACCTCCTGCAACAAGGCAAAAATGTGGTGATGGACATCGATGTGCAAGGCGCTGCCTCCATCCGCGCTTGCGACGACGCCATCATCCGCCGCGCCTATGCCGACGTGTACATCCATGTTCCCTCTGCCGAGCTGGAGGCCCGCCTGCGTGGCCGCCAAACCGATAGCGAAGAGGTGATTCAGCTGCGCCTCCACAACGCCGCAGAAGAAGACGCCCGCCAAGGCGAATACCAATACGCCCTGGTCTCCGGCGACCGAGAGGCCGATTACTCCCGCTTCCTCGCCCTCCTCACCACCCTGGGCATGCGCACGCAGTTGGCTTAATCCTCAGCCTTCCTTTTTCATCCGACCGCGCTCGAGCTGCCCATGCCCGAGCGCGGTTGTTATTTATCTCTCAGCAACAGCCATCCCGCCGACACATGGCATCTGAAAGTAAATAATTTGTCTATATCGTAGGGTGGGACTTCAGTCCCACCTTTTTGGTGGTATGGTTTGATAATAAATGTTGGACTAAAGTCCAACACTCCGACAGTATAAAGTTCGGAAGCGAACGGAATTCTCGAGCGTCTCGTGAGGGGTGGCAGAGAACGCCGCTGTGAGAGCACAAAAGCGGGGCGGGCGCGAGAATAGGCTTGACGCGCGGGATGAGGATGATAAAATGAAGGAAATCTAACTGTTTATATAAGATATGATCAGGTTTGCCTCTACTGACTGTCGCCGCGAGACCGGCAATATTAAGTGGGACCTCCAGGGTCCGTTGCCTTTCGGTATTGCTGATATGGACATTGAGTCACCGCCCTGCGTGGTAGATGCTCTGCAAAACCGCCTGAACCACCGATTCTATGGCTACGCCTTCATGACGGACGAGTTGCGTGCCGCCATTACAGCTTACCTGAAGGAGAAGCACGGTGTAACTGCCGCGCAGCCGGAATGGCTGCACGAGCTGCCGGGCTGCGTGCCCGCCTTTACCCTTGTGGCCCGTACCGTATGCCCTGAGCCGCAGCACGAGGTGATGGTGTGCTCTCCCACGTATCCGCCGATGCTGCATTGCCATGAGGATGCCCGCTGCAGCCTGCTGAGTGTGCCCTTCCAATTTAAGAACGACCGCTGGGAGTTTGACTGGGAGGCCATGGAGGCAGCCGTAAGCCCCAACACCAAGCTGTTCTTGCTGTGCAACCCGCACAATCCGTTGGGCCGAGCCTGGAGCCGCGAGGAGCTGGAGAAGGTGGCGGACTTCTGCGAGCGCCACGACCTGATACTCTGCTCCGATGAAATCCATTGCGACCTTGTGCTGGATGAAGACAAGAAGCACCAGTGCGCCTTGACGCTGCCGGAGAACATGCTGCAGCGCACGGTGATGCTGAGCGCCCCGAGCAAGACCTTCAACATTGCCGGTATTTGCTTTACCTACATGGCTGTGCCCAATGCTGAGCTGCGCGCCGCCATCCGCAAGACACAGGGCCACAGCCTGCCGACCCTCAACGTGTTTGCCTACGCCGCCTCCTTGGCTGCCTACACTAAGGGCTGGGAGTGGCACCAGCAGCTGCTTAAGACTCTGCGTGCCAACAGACAGGCCGTTATTGACTATGTGGCTGCAAACTTGCCCATGATTAAGACACGCCACCAGGAAGCTACCTACCTGGCATGGCTGGATTGCTCTGCACTGGGTGTGGAGTCTCCGCATGCTTTCTTCCGCGAGAAGGCCGGTGTATACCTGGACAACGGCGCCAACTTTGGCGACCCGCAGTGTGTGCGCCTCAACTTTGCCACCTCGCCGGAGATGCTCGAGCAGGGTCTTGATGCCATGAAGAAGGCGGTGGACGAGTTGCTTGCCACGCGCTAATCTCCCTCTTATAAGCAGCATGCTGTGCACAGCACGGCATGCTGCCACTACCCCACCCTATTAAACTATCCCCCTATGAAACGCCCGTTATTTTGTGAACTTTGCCCGCTGGCATTCCGTTTATCCCGACTCAAGGGAATTATGCTCCGCAAGTTGAAGGATGCGCTGAGCCGCGCCCACTTCAGCAACACTCTTTCAGCAACGCCCTTGGCTGCCCTCATCAAGAGCCATAGCAGCCCCATTTGCCGAAATCTGGAGGGCGTGGATCAAGAGCTGCAACGGAACAAAGCCGTCAATTTATCCATTGCCATTCAACAGCTCAACGGCATCATCATCGCCCCGGGAGAGACCTTCTCTTTATGGCATTTGGTGGGCGATACCACCGCGCAAAAAGGCTACCTACCGGGTTTGGTGATTCATGGCGGCAAACCGACAGCCGGTATGGGCGGAGGCATGTGCCAGCTCTCGAACCTGCTGCATTGGCTTGTGTTGCACTCAGAGCTCAGCATCACGGAAATGCACCACCACGAGCGCTTCAACCTCTTTCCTGACGACAAGCGCGTGGTTCCCTTCGGCTTGGGCACAAGTATTGTGTACAATTATTTGGACTACCGTGTTACCAACAACACCGCCCACAGCTACCAATTTTTGCTGAGTATTGACTATGGTTCCCTTAAGGGGGAATTGAGATGCGCCGCGCCACAAGAGCACCACTATGCCATCCGGGTGGAGAATGACCGCTTTGTGAGAGAAGCCGGCGGCGTGTTCCGCATGGGGGATATTTATCGCGATGTTTACCGTTCAACAGGAGAGCTCTGCCACAGCGAACTTTTACGCCATAACAGAGCTCTGGTGATGTATGAGCTTCCGCCTGAGGCTATAGCCGAAAGCGATGTTTAAGTTTTCGGGTGATAAAAAAACACTGCCTGCAACGCAGGCAATATCACTGCGGCAGCAGCCGCAATTTCACTTGCGTATGCAAATATCACTTTCTGCGCAGCAGAAAATATCACTAACCTCCATTGTTTTATAGTGATATTTGCCTTTCAGGCAAGTGATATTCTGCCTTCGGCAGAGTGATATTGAGCTTTTCCAGCTCAGTGATATTGCCTCGCTC
>JAEIGA010000446.1_pt1 | contig 60092 bp, 32 predicted proteins | sample 9270691 | NCBI WGS metagenome assembly JAEIGA01 (sample SAMN17057246, study PRJNA624740) | gut metagenome | biome: biome; isolation source: fecal sample | host: Bos grunniens | place: China: Xizang | collected 2019 | reverse complement strand
GATGACACAGCAAACTACGGTCTTGCTGCTGCTGGTGCTGTAGAGGTTGACCACGCATACGACCTTATCTGCGGTGGTGGCTCAGGCAACATGACTCTCGTTGCAGGTACATACGACATCTGGTTCGACCTTACTAACTCTAAGGTTTACATCATGACTCCTGGCAAGCCAATCAATGAGGCTGTTGGTGGAGAGGTTGTGACTCCTCCAGCACCAGAACCGGGAACTGAGGTCTGGGGAGTTGTCGGTACAATCACTAGTTGGGCTGATAACTCTGATATCAACATGACAGAGGAAGGAGATTGGCTTGTTGCAAAGGGAGTAGCATTGACTACTGCTGACGAGTTCAAGTTCCGTACAAACGGTAAATGGGGAACAGAGAGAACAGCAACTACTGCAGATCCTGTCGCTATCAACACAGAGTATGAGGCTGCAGCTGGTTTTGGAAACATCAAGGTTGCTGTTGATGGAACATACGATATCTATCTTGCAAAGACTTTGGATAAGTTCTACGTGATGACAGCAGGTCTTACTCCTGGTCAGACTCCAGGTGGAGAGACTCCAACTCCGGATCCAACTCCGGATCCAACTCCAGATGGCAACGTGATTTACCTTAAGCCAAATAACAATTGGAAAGAGAGTAATGCACGCTTCGCCCTTTATACTTGGGATGGCGGTGATCAGTGGTTTGATTTGACAGATGCTGACTCTGATGGAATTTACGAAGTGACCCTTCCTACATCTATCAGCAATATCATCTTCTGCCGAATGAATCCGGATACAAGAGCTAATAACTGGGATAATAAGTGGAACCAGACAGCTGATCTTAAGGTACCTACAGATGGTACAAATATGTATACCGTTACAGAAGGTACATGGGATAAGGGTGGTGGAACTTGGTCTACTAAATAATTTAAAGCCAGCGGCCCCTGACCGGACCGCTGGTTTCCAATTTAATATAAACATTGATGAAACGTATATTTACTTTTTGTTTGGCGTTGATCGCTCTGATTTCCTGCGAGGAAATCACTTCTGATAACAATGTTGCAGGCACAATAACAGTGACCCCTGCTGTTGTTGAATTCGGAATGGAAGGTGGTAAGGAATATCTGAGTCTGACTCTTAATTCTAAGGTAAAGCAGTGGGAATTGGTTCAGAGTGAGGATTCTGATTGGTGTGAACTTAGTGCGAAGAACGGTAAGGTATCTACAACCATAATCCTTACAGTGCCGGAGTCTCTTGGAAATCCGAGAACTGCTGTCCTTCAGTTTACTTCACCGGGATGTGAACCGGCCATAGTGACTGTGACTCAGCACGGCATCGGAACAGAAACTCTCCCTGCCGGAAAGACTCCGGGAATCAATTACAATGATGATGGTTCTGTTACATTCGTTTTCCTTGACAAGGATGCACAGGGCAAGTCTCATGATTTTGCTTACCTGATCGGAGAGTTTACAGATTGGAAGATTCTTCCTGAGTATATCATGAAGAGAGATGAACAGGCAGGTTGCTGGTGGTATACCATGACTGATGTCAACCCTACCAAGGAGTATATGTTCCAATATTACCTGGGCTACATGGGTGGTGAAGGCCGCGCTTATGCCGATCCTTATTCCGAAATCATCTACGAGCAGTATGACAGATATATCTCATATTCGACCTATCCTGATCTGAGGGAATATCCTTCAGCAACAAAGGGTGCGGTATCTGCCTTCCAGATCAACCGTCCTGAGTATGCATGGGAGATTCAGGACTATGAGATCGAGGACGAGAATGACCTTGTCATCTATGAACTTCTTTTCCGTGATTTCACATCTTCTGGAGATATCAACGGTGCACTTGAAAAGCTCGAGTACCTTGATCAGCTCGGCATCAATGCAGTAGAGCTGATGCCTATCCATGAGTTTGACGGATCGGACAGCTGGGGTTATAATCCTATCTCATACTTCGCTCTTGAGAAATCCTATGGTACGCGTGAGATGTATAAGAAATTCATCGATGAGTGTCATAAGAGAGGTATGGCTGTAATCGTGGATGTAGTTTATAACCATGTCCATGAGAATCATGCGATGGCAGGACTTTATTTTGACTGGAAGATCTATAAGCCAACTTCTAACAACCCATGGTTCAATGTTGATGCTCCTCATCCGTTCAGCGTATTCCATGACTGGAATCATGAGAACCAGGTGGTAAGAGACCATGTCAAGAGAAGCCTTACCTATCTTATTGAGGAATATAAGGTTGACGGTTTCCGCTTCGACCTTACCAAAGGATTTACCAATAAGTCTTCAAATGAATCATCTGCATCCAATTATGATGCTTCACGTGTAGCTATTCTCAAGGATTATGGCAAGCATATCAAGTCTGTTGACGATAATGCAGTTGTTATTCTTGAGCACTTTGCTGATTCTGAGAATAAGGATCTCGCCGCTGCAGGAATGAAGGTGTGGAGAAACATGAACGGTTCATATCGTTCGTCTGTTCATGGCTCTGCAGCTGATTTCACAGGACTTTGGACAGGAACTTCGGTTGCACATGGAACTTATGTCAGCTTTATGGAAAGTCATGATGAGGAACGCGTGGCTTATGGTGCTACATCTTCAACAGGCTCTGCCAAGGTTCAGTGGGGAATCTGCGGAACAATGACAGGATGGACTACAGATATTTCCCTTAAGGAGGATGGTAAGTTCTATGCAGCAAAAGGACTCGAGTTCACATCTTCGGATATGTTCAAGATTCGTGGAAATGCTTCATGGGACGATGCATATAACTATGGTGCTTCATCCAAGGGATATAAGCTTCCATTGAATGCCGCTTATTCGCTTACCCTTGGTTCGGGTTCTCAGGACATGGCTGTGCCGGCTGCAGGCACATACGATGTATATTTCAGTCCTGATGTGAAGACAGTATGGCTTATGGAACCAGGCAAACGGCCTGCAGATCCTGAGGTGGAAGTCATGGATCCTCTGGAGAGGGCAATGCGTCGTGCGGAATGTAATGCTGCATTCTTCTTTACAGTTCCTGGTCCGAAGATGATCTGGCAGTTCGGAGAATTGGGCTATGATATCTCTATCGAGGAAGGCGGACGTACAGGCAAGAAGCCGGTACATTGGGAGTATTATGATGTTGCTGAAAGAAAATCATTGTATGATACATATGCCAATCTGATCAATTTCAGAACTGAAAATCCTGAATTCTTCAAGTCTTCAGCTCAGTTCAGCTGGAAGGCTACATCTTCGGTGCATCCGGTAAAGTCAATTACATGTACTGCAGCAGGAAAGACATTCCATGTCTATGGAAACTTCGGATCCGGACATCAGACTGTGACAGTTCCTGCAGGTACATGGAAGAACTATCTTGATGATGAGACCGTCACTGGTAGCGTGACCCTCAAGGAAGGAGAGTATATTCTGATCAAGAATTTTTAATCGTAGCTTCCATGGCCGGTTTGGTCTGAGGGTTGTTTGTTGCGGTTCGTGATATAATTTAGAATAATTATAAACGAACGCATATGAACACGATTAGAAATATATTAGCGTCAGTTGTGATGTTGTTCACAACTGGCGCTGTTTCGTTCTCGCAGGGCGGTTACGGGGTGAGCGGAACAGTTGTCGATAAGTATGGCCCTGTTATCGGAGCGACCGTTGTGGAACAAGGTACTTCCAATGGTACTTCCACCGGCGCTGACGGAGGTTTCAGCCTGACGGTCGCAAGCCCGGATTCACCGGTGGAAATAAGTTGTATAGGATATGCTTCCCAGACATTTCAGGCATCTCAATTGCCCCAGACCGTAACTTTGAATGAGGATAGCGAATATCTGGAAGAGGTGGTGGTGATCGGATATGGTACCGTCAGGAAGGATGATATGACAGGTGCGATTACAGCAATCAAGGCAGAGGATCTCAATAGGGGTGCTGTTGTCAATACTCAGGACATGCTGAAGGGAAAAGTGGCGGGATTGCTTGTTACTCCTGGAGACGGCGGACCTGGATCCGGCTCGAGGATCAGAATCAGGGGCTCCGCTTCGCTGAATGCATCCAATGATCCTCTGATTGTAATAGACGGTGTGCCGATAGCACAAGGCGCAGCTGGAGCAATGTCTAATCCGCTTGATCTTCTCAATCCCAATGACATTGAGTCCTTCACTGTCCTGAAAGATGCTTCGGCTGCGGCAATTTACGGATCGCGAGCTTCTAACGGCGTCATAATCATCACGACCAAGAAGGGTGTGGGAATGATGCCAAAGGTATCATACAATGGTTCTGTAAGTGTTCAGCAGATATCAGGCAAGGTGCCTGTGATGACAGCGTCTGAACTGAAGACATTCTATGCTCAGATATATCCTGTAGGAACTGCAACCGGAGACCGTATTGCTGAGCTGATGGGGCAGGAACAGACTGATTGGCAGGATCTTGTCTTCAGGACAGCTGTGACTACCGAACATAATGTGAGCGTCTATGGAAACCTTCGTGGGCGGATGCCATATAGGGCTTCGATCGGTTATCTCTGGCAACAAGGCACTCTCCGGGAGTCAAGTTATGACAGGGGAACGGTCGATCTGAATATTACTCCTGATTTTCTTGACAAGCATCTTACATTGGATTTCAGTGCGAAGGCTGTTTATTCCTATCAGGATTATTCTGATGGGGGAGTAGTGGGCAAGGCTGCATTCTTCAATCCGACTCAGGATCCGTACTGGAGAAAACCTGATGGTTCTATAGATCATAATACCACAAACGGATATTGGAACTATGGCAACGGACGTGGACTGGAATTTTCTCCGAATATCCTTGTCGGTCCGAGTCCGCTTTCCATGCTGTATGACAATATAAGCAATGCCCGCCCTCTACGTTTTGTCGGGCGAGCTGCTGTTGATTATAAGGTTCATGGACTGGAAGCACTCAGTTTCAATATGAGCGCCGGACTGGATATCACTTCTACCGAATCCTATAATGGCGTTGTTCCGGGTTCGTTCCAGGCATATACCGATACCGGAAATCTCCGCATAGGCCAGCACACCAGGGGATACAATCTCAGCCGAAGTCAGATCTTCGAGTCATATGCATCGTACAAGAATACATGGGGCATGCATGGCTTTGATGTCCTTGCAGGATATTCCTGGCAGAATAATTACTGGGCTGACAGGAATGTCACCTACTACAATGTCACCAACGAGATCAAACTCGAGCCGGGGGAAACCGCTGATTCAAGGTATCTGTGTTATAAGAATGAGAATTATCTGGTCTCTTTCTACGGACGTATAAACTATTCGATTGACTCCCGTTATGTTCTCACCTTTACTGCCAGAGGTGATGGCTCAAGCAAATTCTCCAAGCAGCACAGGTGGGGATTCTTCCCTTCAGGAGCATTTGTCTGGAATATCGCCCAGGAACCATTCATGAAGGGTGTGCGTGATGTCTCGGCATTGAAGATAAGGTTGTCTGCAGGACAGACTGGCCAACAGGACGGCATAGGTGACTATGTGCATCTTGCCAGATACAACATGTCCAATAATCCGTACCAGATGTATAATATGGGATCGGACGGATTCATGAATATGCTTACTCCCCAGGCATATGATCCGTCGATAAAATGGGAGACCACCACTACTTATAATGTCGGTATTGATTATGGCTTTTTCAGAGACAGGCTTAGCGGCAGCATTGATCTATATCTGAGAGACACGAAGGATCTTCTTAATTCTGTCCAGATTCCGATGGGTGCGAATTTCGGAAACAAATTGATGACTAATGTCGGGTCGATACGGAACAAGGGTCTGGAGTTTTCCATCAGCGGCATTCCTGTCCAGACGACTGACTGGAGTCTGCAGGTCGGCTTTAATGGAACCTTCCAGAATACAGTATTCACAAAACTTAATGTCACTGAGGACAACAGCTATTATCTTGAGACAGGAACAATATCCAAGGGAACAGGAGGATATCTGAGCCGTCAGATGGTAGGTTATGCCCCATACACATATTTTACCTACAAGCAGAAATATTCACCGGAAGGAAAATCTTTGCAGAACCAGTTCGAAGACCTGGATGGTGACGGAACCATAACGGAAGGTGACAGGTATATGACAGGCAAAAGTCCATCTCCGAAATTCTATTACGGACTTAATGTCAAACTCTCTTATCGGAGATGGGATTGCGGCCTCAACGGTCATGGAGCTGCGGGAACCTGGGTCTTCAATGATTTTGCTTCAGCCAATTCTACAGCAAGCCTTGATCTGAATTCCGGAGCTCTCCCAAATCTGGCCAGACTGGTCAGAAAGACCGGGTTTACTGCTCCGAACAGCGCACAGCAGTGGTATTCCGATTATTTTCTTGAGAATGCTTCCTTCTTCCGTCTGGACGATATGAACCTTGGATATACGTTCCGTGCGCTCGGTCCTTGGGAGACGGACATCAGACTTGCAGTCGGCATGCAGAATGTCTTCATCCTGACCGGCTACAGCGGAATGGATCCGGAGGTCGTTTCCGAAAACGGTATAGACAACACGATGTGGCCTCGTCCTCGCACCTACTCCCTCCGATTGAATGTAAACTTTTAGGAGATCGCCGGTCAAGCCGGCGATGACGAAAGAGCATATCTCGTCATTCCCGGTCAAGCCGGCGATGACGAAAGAGAATATCTCGTCATTCCCGACCAAGCCGGCGATGACGAAAGAGAATATCTCGTCATTCCCGGCTTGACCGGGAATCTAAAAACAAGTGAATTATGAAACGAACAATATATATAGCGGCCCTTGCCGCAACATTGACCTCCTGCGTAGGTGATCTGGATACCCTGCCTCTGAATAGGACTGAACCGGTCTCTGAGTATGTCTATGGTACTTCAGATGAGGCATATCTGGCCGGTCTGACCAAGCTATACTTCCAGTTTGTGTCCAATGATCTTACAGATCTTCAGCCTATGGATGGAGGCGCGTCGGAACTTATACGTGCATTCTGGTCTCTGCAGGAGACAACGACAGATGAAGCAAAATGTTCATGGGAGAATGATGCGTGGGTCCGTGCATTGAATACGAATACATGGTCAGGCGTTCAGAATGATGCTGTCTATGCAGTCTATGTCAGGACTCTTCAAGGAGTCTCCTATGTAAATGAATATTTGCGGCAGACATCTCCGGACAAATTGGCATCGCGAGGCGTATCAGCAGATCTTGCGGCAAAAATCAAAGGCTATCGAGCTGAAGCACGTTTCCTCAGGGCTTATTTCTACTGGATCGCGATGGATTGTTTCGGCAATGTTCCGTTCACCACTGAAGATTCTCCTTTCGGTGGAACATATTTTCCGAAGCAGACATCCAGAGAATCCCTGTTCAATTACTGCGTAAGCGAGCTTGTTTCGCTGCTGTCCGATGGTAGTGACATGCCTTCCCCACGCTCAAATTATCCCCGTGCAGATAAGGGGTCTGTGGCCGGACTTCTTGCCCGTATGTATCTGAATGCCAGCATATATATCGGTGAAGACATGTCTTCAGATGCTAAGGCGGTATGTGAGAAGATCTTTACCATGGGTTATTCATTGTGCCCTTCATATGCCGATCTTTTCAGGGGTGACAATGGTGAAAATCCATCTGCTAAGGGTGAATTTCTCTGGGCAGTTGATTATGATGCAGATAATATCGAATCATATGGAGGATCGACATATATTCTAAGTGCTTCCATGGCTGCTGTCGACATCACCGACCAGTCCCGTCCCAACGGACAGATCAATGGTTGGGCCGGCTTGAGAGCCCCATATGAATTTGTCTCCAGGTACTTTGACGTTTCCGGACAGAATTATCAGACCGGAGAGTACGTCTGTGCTGACAGGCGCGGTGAAATATTTTATATCAAGGGCCGTTCTGAATCAATGGATGGAGCGCTATATGATTTCATGAGTGGATGGACCTGCTTGAAATTCAATAACATACCATCGGGGCAGACAGATCAGTCCTACCTACCTGTCTCAGCAACAAAGAATTTTGCTGATGTTGACTTTCCTATGATACGTCTGGCTGAGATCTATCTGATCTATGCTGAGGCATGTATGAATCTCGGTCAGGAGTCATTGGCGTTTCCATATATGCAGGCCTTGGCATCACGTGCAGGTGTAGCGCCTCCGGATGCTGTAACTCCTGAATTCCTGGTGGCTGAACGTGCCCGTGAGCTTTTATGGGAGGCGCATCGCAGGACGGACCTGATACGTTTCGGTCTCTATCATTCATCTGATCTCCTATGGCCGTACAAAGGCGGAGACGATTATAACGGTTCTGCATTTCCTGCATACAAGTGCATATTCCCGATTCCGCCTACCGAACTGGCGACCAACAATGACCTTGTACAGAATGACGGATATCAATAGTGTTTTTGGAGGCCTAACTATATGATAAGTAATAATTTAGCCGTGTGACCTACGTTCCCGCGACTGCAGGTTGTACGGCTAAATTGCTGTCTGTCAACTTGTTGTGCGAATTTGTACTTCGTCATATAATTTTGCCCTTTTGTCGTTCTTTTCTTACAGTTCATCCCTTATATATGTAATATATAAGAGATTTATCCGTATATTCGTAAGATTTGAGATCTCTCGACTGCGCTCGAGATGACAAAAAGAGCGCTCGAGATGACAAAAAGAGCGCTCGAGATGACAGAAGAATGACGCTCGAGATGACAAAAAGAGCGCTCGAGATGACAGAAGAATGACGCTCGAGATGACAGAAGAATGACGCTCGAGATGAGAGGGGAGAATTTAGAAGACTATGAGATAATATTAAGACTATGATATCAATTAAGAATTTACTGATGGGAACAATGGCTGCTGCCGTTATGATTTCATGTGCACAGGGCAAGGCTTCTTATGTATTCAATACTCCTTATGAGGAATGCGTGTATCTTGGAGACAAGACTGAGTTTTCGGTGTGGTCTCCTGACTCAGAGGCGGCTGAGCTGAGACTTTATCGTGGTGCTCAGGATACAACCGCATTCATGATTGCTCAGATGAAGAAGTCTGAGGGTGGAATATGGAAAGCGACAATCAAGCAGGATTTGAAGGGCGCTTTCTACACATTCACGGTGAAGATGAATGGTGAGTGGCTTCCTGAAACAGCCGGAACTTCTGCCAAGGCTGTAGGAGTGAACGGATGGCGTGGAGCTGTAGTTGACTGGGATGAGACAAATCCGGAGGGATGGTCTGAGGACAAGAGTCCGAAGATCGAGAAATCTGACATCATCGTTTATGAGATGCATCATAGAGACTTCTCTATCCACAGCACATCAGGTGTAGAGAATAAGGGTAAATATCTTGCTCTCACTGAGGAAGGAACAAAGAACCCTGACGGACTCGCAACAGGTATCGACCACCTCAAGGAGCTTGGCGTTACTTACATCCAGCTTCTTCCATCTACAGACTTCATCACTGTAGACGAGGAACATCTTGAGAACAATCAGTACAACTGGGGTTACGATCCGTTCAACTATAACGCTGTCGAGGGTTCTTACTCTACTGATCCATTCAACCCTGTAACCCGTATCAAGGAGGTCAAGCAGATGATCCAGGCTCTTCACGCAGCAGGCTTCCGCGTTATCCTTGATGTTGTGTATAACCACACTACAGATGCATCAAAGACAGGTTTTGAGCGCACAATGCCGGGCTACTTCTATCGTATGGCTGAGGATGGATCGTTCTACAACGGTTCAGGCTGCGGCAACGAGACAGCTTCTGAGCAGGAGTGGTTCCGCAAGTATATGATCGAGTCTCTCGAGTGGTGGATGAAGGAATATCATATCGACGGATTCCGTTTCGACCTTATGGCTATCCACGACATCGAGACAATGAACCTTATCAGCGAGCGTCTGCATGCCATCGATCCTGAAGTGCTTCTCTACGGTGAAGGTTGGGCGGCGATGGATCCTGCTCTTCCAAAGGAGGAGATCGCGCTCAAGGCCAATACTTACATGCTTGACAAGGTCGGTGCATTCAGCGATAATATCCGCGATGCAGTGCGTGGTCCGCTCGGCTGTGAGAATGCAGGCTTCATGGATGGAGTTGAAGGAAATGAGGAGAATATCAAGTTCGGTATCGCCGGCGGAGTGGAGCATCCTCAGGTAACTGTGGAGCGTTGGACTAACAATCCTCTTCAGCATATAAGTTATGTCAGCTGCCATGATGACCACTGTCTGCGTGACCGTCTTGAGGAGGCTACAGACGCCACTGAGGCAGAGCGCCTTGCAATGGTGAAGCTCGCCCAGACTGCTGTCTATACATCGCAGGGTATTCCGTTCATATTCGCAGGTGAGGAACTCTACCGTCACAAGCAGGGCGTGAAGAACAGCTACAATCAGCCGGACAGCATCAACGCAATTGACTGGACTTACAAGACCCAGTATAAGGATCTTGTCGACTATTATGCTGCACTTGCCGCAATCCGTCATGCTCATCCTGGATTCTGCCTTGGAGATGCAGAACTTGTGCGCGAGAAACTTGAGTTCATCGATGTGGAGGAGCCGTGTGTAGTCGCATTCCGCATCAGCAACCTTGAAGGAATCGATTCTGCGAAGTCTCTCACAGTGCTTCTCAATGGTTCAAAGAAGCCAGTAGCTGTAAATATTCCTGAGGGACAGTATGTAGTGCTTGCCCAGAACGGTAAGGCAGATGCAGAAGGCATGAGCGCATATACAGGAAACACTATCGTCGCCGGTACCACATCTGCAACAATCCTCGCAGAGGAGTAGGAGATTGCCGGTCAGATTGGCAATGACGTCATCCCCGGCCAGACTAGCAATGACGTCATCCCCGGCCAGACTGGCAATGACGTCATCCCCGGCCAGACTGACAATGACATCATCCCCGGCCAGACCGGCAATGACGTCATCCCCCGGCCTGACCGGGGATCTGAAATAGAATCACAAACAATAATCAATATGAAGAAAGTACTTTTTACCATCTGCGCTGCAATCATGGTGCTTGCATGCGGTCAGAAGCAGGATGCCGCACCGGTTCAGCAGCCACTTGAAAATTCAGTAGTATACGAGATGAATGTCCGTCAGTATACTCCTGAAGGAACATTTGCAGCTGCCCAGCAGCAGCTGCCACGTCTTGCTGAGTTGGGCGTGGACATCGTATGGCTCATGCCAGTATATCCTATCGGAGTTGAGGGACGTAAGGGAACTCTCGGTTCATATTATGCAGTAAAGAACTATTGTGATATCAATCCGGAGTTCGGAACATTGGAAGATTTCGATAACTTCCTTGCTGAGGCTCACAGACTCGGACTCCGCGTCGTTCTTGATTGGGTGGCAAATCATACATCTCCTGACGCGGTCTGGACAACCGAGCGCGCATTGGAATGGTATGAACGTGATGCTGAGGGAAACACTACATTTACAGCAGACTGGTCTGATACTGCCAATCTGAATTATGATAACAAGGATGTGTGGAAGGGAATGGCAGATGCGATGCACTTCTGGATGGAGCGTGGAATCGACGGCTTCCGTTGCGACATGGCATGCGAGGTTCCCCTCGAGTTCTGGCAGGAGACAATTGCAGGTCTTCGTGCAGAATACCCTGGAATGTATATGCTTGCAGAAGGTGAAGAGCCTCTTCTTCACACTCTTTCAGGCTTCAATGCTTCATACTCTTGGGAACTCCACCATATGATGAATGCAATCGCTCGTGGTGAGAAGAATATACCTGAACTCCTTGATTATATTGCCAAGGATGTTGAGAGACATCCGGAAAATGCTTTCCGTCTTATGTTCACTTCCAATCATGATGAGAACTCATGGGCAGGAACAGAGTTCGAGAGAATGGGTGATGCAGCAAAGGTAATGGCGGTGCTGACTTTCACTCTTCCTAACGGTCAGCCACTCATCTATACCGGTCAGGAGATCGGATGGAACAAGAGATTCGAGTTCTTTGAGAAGGATCCGGTTCCTGCTTGGGATGAGAATGAATATACTGAGTTCTACAAGTGGCTTATCGATGTACGTCACAGTAATCCGGCTCTTGCTGCAGGTGAAAATGGTGGTAAGTTCGAGGTCGTGTCAACTTCTGACAGCACTTTTGTATTTACCCGTACTCTTCCTGACAACAAGGTCACTGTAAAAGCAGAGCTCAAGGCTCCATGGTCATATGAAATAACAGTAGAATAAAACCGACAGATATGAACAGAATTATTTTAGCAATAACCGCTATCCTTCTTGCATCGTGCGCTGGTTCGTCATCATTTGATCCGGCATCGGTGGCAGATGCAGACAATTCGCAGGTTACACGTGTTGAACCACTTTCGTGGTGGACAGGAATGAAGATGCCTCTTCAGCTTCTTGTTCAGGGTGAGAACATATCGGAATACGATGTCACTATCCAAGGCGGTAATGGCGTAACTGTTTCAGGCGTTCACAAAGCTGATAGTCCTAACTACGTCTTCGTAGATGTGAAGATTGACGGCAATGCACAGCCTGGCACATATTATATCGTATTCAGCAAGGACGGACAGTCTTTCAAATATCCATATGAGATCGCAGCACGTGCCGAAGGCTCAGCTGAGCGCGAGAGCTTTACGACTGCAGATATGATCTATCTTATCATGCCTGACCGTTTCGCCAACGGCGACCCTACTAACGATTCTACAGATGATACAGCTGACAAATATGCCCGTCATGAGCTTTTCGGACGTCATGGAGGTGACATTCAGGGAATCATCAACAACCTTGACTATATCAGCGAGCTTGGTGCGACTGCAATCTGGTGTACACCTCTTCTCGAGGATGACCAGCCTATGCATTCGTATCATGGATATGCATGTACCGACTACTATCATATCGACTCCCGTTTCGGTACAAACGACCTTTTCAAGGAGTATGTGCAGAAGGCACATGAGAAGGGTATAAAGATTATCATGGATATCGTTCCTAATCATGCCGGTTCTGCGCACTGGTGGATGGAGGATACCCCTTTCAAGGATTGGTATCATGTGTTTGATACCTATACAGGTTCGAACATCGCCTTCTCGACAAATATGGACCCTAACGCTTCAAAGAAGGATCTTTATATCCAGGAGAGTGGCTGGTTTGACCGTTCAATGGTCGATATGAACCTTGATAATCCATTTGTTCTCAGGTATTTCCAGCAGTGGGCAATCTGGTGGACAGAGTGGTCAGGTCTTGACGGATTCCGTGTGGATACATATCCTTATAATGAGAAGGATCCTATGTCGCAATGGTGTGCTGCCGTGATGAATGAGTATCCGAACTTCAATATCGTAGGTGAGGTGTGGACTGCATCCATTCCGCAGCTTGCATACTGGCAGGGCGGCAACATGAACAAGGACGGCTTCGATTCAAACCTGAAGTCTGTGATGGACTTCCCGCTTCACGATGCCCTTCGTGCCGGTCTCAATGAGGATTATCCGGGATGGGGACAGGGTATGACAAGAGTATATGATATCCTTTCTCATGACTTCCTTTACCATGACCTTTCAAACATGATGATCTTCCCTGGAAATCATGATACTGACCGTCTTGGTGACGTGCTCCGCAAGAACCCTGCACGAGTGAAGATCGCGATGGCTCTGATGGCGACAATGCGCGGTTATCCTCAGATTTTTGCCGGTGACGAGCTTATGTTCACTTCATGTGACCTCAGCATGGGTCATGGCGGACTCCGCGTCGATTTCCCAGGAGGATGGGAAGGCGATGAAATGAATCTCTTCTCGGCAGAAGGCCGTGAAAAGGCGACAAGGAATACCGACGGCCTTGAAGTGCCTCAGGGACAGGCTGCAGATCTTTTCAATTATGTAAGCCATCTTTTCCAGTGGAGAAAGACAAAGGATGTCATCCACAACGGAAAGACAATGCATTTCATTACCCGCGACAATACATACGGATTCTTCCGCTATGATGACGACGACGTTGTATTTGTATATGTCAATAATTCAAATGAGCCTAAGAATATTCCTTGGACTTATTACAATGAGATTTCTGAAGGCCTGACAGGCGGAGTTAATGTGGTTACAGGTGAGGCCTGCGAGGTTTCTGATGAAACAGTTGCACAGCCGCAGTCGGTACTTATCGTTGAATTCAAGAAGTAAAAATATGAAAAGAATAATATCAGCAATATCTGCTTTTGCAATTCTTGCAGGCTGTTCATCGCAGCCTGCCGAAGAGGTTGCGTTCATCCAGTCTCTTCAGTCTCCGGACGGAAATATGGAAATGACCTTCCAGCTTACAGCCGAAGGTACTCCTCAGTATACTCTCAATTATGACGGTCAGGAAGTGATACTTCCTTCCGATCTGGGATTTGAATTCCGTGGTGTTCTCAAGGCTCAGAAACTCGTATATAATGCCGATGGTACTATCTCAAAAGAAGACCGTCAACCGAGCAATTCCTTCTATGATGGCTTTGCAGTAGAAGGTGTAGAAACCTCATCATTCGACGAGACATGGGAGCCTGTCTGGGGTGAAGAAGCTCAGATCCGTAACAATTACAACGAGCTTCTCGTCAATCTTGTGCAGACTTCCACTGACAGAAAGATGTCTATCCGTTTCCGTCTTTACAATGATGGCCTTGGTTTCCGTTACGAGTTCCCATATCAGAAGAATCTCAGCTATTTCGTGATCAAGGAGGAAATGACTCAGTTTGCGCTTGCCGGCGACCATATGGCATGGTGGCTGCCTGGTGACTATGACACTCAGGAATATAACTTTACTGAGTCACGCCTTTCTGAAATCGCTGACAGGATGCCGGAGTCGATCTGTGGAAACGACTCGCAGACACCTTATTCAGTAAACGGTGTCCAGACATCGCTTCAGATGCGTACAGACAGCGGACTCTATATCAACATTCACGAGGCTGCACTTCTTGATTATCCTTGCATGCATCTGGAACTCGACCCTAAGACATTCACTTTCACATCACACCTTACTCCTGACGCACAGGGCTGGAAGGGCCGCATGCAGACTCCATGCAATACTCCATGGAGAACCGTTCAGGTGGCTCCGAGCGCAACAGCACAGCTTGCATCGCGTCTGATCCTTAATCTAAATGATCCATGTGCCCTTGAGAGTACTGACTGGATCAAACCGGTGAAGTATATCGGAGTATGGTGGGAGATGATCTCCGGTAAGGGTTCATGGGCTTATACAGATGATTTTGCATCAGTTCAGCTCGGTAAGACCGATTATGCCAGCGCGACTCCAAACGGAAGACACTCAGCGAACAATGAAAAGGTACGCCGTTACATTGATTTCGCTGCCGAGCACGGCTTCGATCAGGTTCTCGTAGAGGGATGGAACGAAGGCTGGGAAGATTGGGCTAACTGCAACAAGGATTATGTATTCGATTTCGTGACTCCATATCCAGACTTTGATATCGAGGCTCTCAACGAGTACGCTCACTCAAAGGGTGTACGCCTGATGATGCACCACGAGACATCTTCTTCAGTGCGCAACTACGAGCGTCATCTCGATCAGGCACTCGATCTCATGGACAAGTATGGCTATAACTCCATCAAGAGCGGTTATGTAGGAGATATTCTCCCTATCGGTGAGCATCACTACAGCCAGTCTCTCATCAACCACTACATGTATGTCGTGAAGAAGGCAGCTGAGCATAAGGTCATGCTGAACGGTCACGAGATGGTCCGTCCTACCGGTCTTTGCCGTACATATCCTAATCTCATCGGCAGCGAGTCTGCACGTGGAACAGAATATCAGGCTTTCGGAGGAACAATGCCTCACCATGTGACCATCCTTCCGTTCACACGCCTTAACGGTGGTCCTATGGACTATACTCCTGGTATCTTCGTCATGGATCTTGCATCCGTTACAGACGGAAGAAATGATTCATGGGTAAATGCGACAATCGCAAACCAGCTTGCCTTGTATGTTACAATGTCATCTCCGCTTCAGATGGCTGCAGATCTTCCTGAACATTACGAGCAGTTCATGGATGCGTTCCAGTTCATCAAGGATGTAGATATCGACTGGCTCCAGTCCAAGTATCTTCTTGCAGAGCCTGGTGAGTATGTTGTGGTAGCACGTCAGGGCAAGAAGAACGGTCAGTGGTTCTGCGGCGGTGTGACTGACGATAACGCCCGTACTCTTGACGTTCCTATGAACTTCCTCGATGCAGACAAGACATATGAGGCTACCATCTACGCTGATTCTGAGAATGCAGATTACAAGCAGAATCCTCAGGCTTACAAAATCTGGAAGCAGGATGTGACTGCCGATGATGTCCTCCAGATGTCAATGGCACGTGGCGGTGGTTTCGCAATCTCATTTGTTGAAAAATAAACCATAGGTTTGATAGATATGTAGAAGTTGCCCGGGGAAATTTCCTTGGGCAACTTTTCTGTTATGGTTATTTTTTATTATATTTGGTCCGGCTTCTCCCCGCCAGATAAAATATGAATCTACCTATTGATAAGAAGATTTACGAATCTTTATTGGAGCAGATGGATATCCTTGATATATCCTGTGCCACTATCCGTCAGTCCGGCGCTATTGCAAAGACTCTCGAGAAACAATGTCAGATTGAGTTCCTTCATTTGGAAATGGGTGTTCCTGGGCTTCCTCCTATGCGTGTAGGTGTGGAAGCGGAAAAACAGGCTCTTGATTCGGGAATCGCATCCCAATATCCGGATATGTACGGCATTCCGAGACTCAAGGAGCAATCTTCACGTTTTCTTAAGGCTTATCTTGACATAGATGTCTCTCCTATAGGCTGTATTCCTACAGTAGGCTCTATGCAGGGCAGTTTCTCTACATTCCTTTTATGTTCACATCTGGTTGAGGGTAAGGACACGATCCTCTTCATCGATCCGGGATTCCCTGTTCAGAGAACTCAGACCAAGATTCTTGGCATTCCAAGTGATTCGTTTGATATATATGATTTCAGAGGAGAAAAGCTTGGCCCTGAGCTTGAGCGACGTCTTCAGACCGGCAGGATTGCAGCTGTGATATATTCAAGTCCGAACAATCCTGCATGGTTCAATCTGACTGAAGATGAACTCAAGACAATAGGTGAACTTGCGACCAGGTACGATACGATAGTGATAGAGGACCTTGCATATATGTGCATGGACTTCAGAAAGCCGTTAGGTCAGCCGTTCCAACCTCCGTTCCAGCCGTCTGTCGCAAAATATACTGACAACTACATCATCATGATGTCCGGTTCCAAGATGTTCAGTTACGCCGGTCAGAGAATTGCAATCATTGCCATTTCTGACTCACTGTACAACAGGGAGTATCCGCTGCTGAAGACAAACTACAAGATGTCTCGTCTGGGTGATGCATTTGTATTTGCAATCTTATATGCGGTTTCTTCCGGTGCGACGCATTCTGCTCAATATGCCCTGGCTGAGATGTTGCGTGCAGCGGCAGATGGAGAACTGGATTTTGTCTCTTCTGCTGCTGAATATGCACGACGGGCAAGAATCAGCAAGAAGATGTTCCTCGACAACGGTTTCCATATAGTGTATTCGATGGATGGAGAAGAGCCGGTCAGTGACGGATTCTTCTATACAGTAGGATACGATGGCCTTTCCAGCGGTGAACTTATGGCAGAAATGATACGCTATGGAATGGCGACCATTTCGCTTTCGACTACCGGAAGTAACCAGCCGGGTGTGCGTATATGTGTATCCCAGCTTAACAGGCCGGAGCAGTTCGAAATGCTCGAAGAGCGTCTGAAATTGTTTGCGGCAGATCACAAGTGACATTGAAACCTATCGATTATGAAATACATGACGGCGTCTCAGGCTGTACAGCTGATAGAGTCAGGTGACAGCATATATATTCAAGGCAGCACATCCATACCGGAAGTGCTTTCCCAAGCTTTGGCTGACCGTGGGGGAGAACTCAAGGACATCACGGTCTATGCAGCTTTTGCAGTAGGACGTTGCGAAGCTCCTTACTGCCGTCCTGAGTATAAGGATGTCTTCAATGTAAAGAGTCTTTTTGTAGCAAATAATGTAAGGAGGTGGCTTGCTGATGGCTATGGCTCCACCATTCCTGCCTTCCTTGGTGAGATTCCGGGACTGTTCCGGGACGGAACGTTGCCGCTTGATGCAGTATTTCTGAATGTCTCGCCTCCGAATGAAGATGGATATTGTTCATTCGGTATATCTGCCGACCTTGCTGTCAGTGCCACTGAATGTGCCCGTAAGGTGATCGTTCAGGTGAACAAGTCAATGCCGTTCTCATATGGTGATGCCTTGATACATGTATCAAGAATAGATGCTGCAGTTGAGGTGGATGATCCATTGGTTGAGGTTCCGACAGCTGTCCCTTCGGAGATAGATTCAGCTATCGGTCGCCATATTGCCGAACTTATTCCTGACGGAGCTACCCTTCAGATCGGTGTCGGCGGAATTCCTAACGCAGTTCTCTCGGCGTTGAAGGATCATAAGCATCTTGGTCTGCATACTGAAGCCTTGACTGACGGAGTTCTTCCTCTGCTGGAGAGCGGAGTGATAGACAATTCATGCAAAAAGGTCATGCCGGGCATTTCTGTCGCATCTCTTGCTTTGGGTTCAAAGAGGCTGTATGATTACATGGATTACAGGAAGGATCTGGTCTTAAAGGATGTAGCCTGGACAAACGCTCCTTTCCGCATAGCACAGAATCCGAAGGTGATGGCAATCAATTCCGCTGTGGAGGTTGATCTCACAGGACAGATATGTGCAGACTCGGTAGGAACCAGAATTATTTCCGGAGTCGGAGGTCAGCATGATTTCATGTACGGTGGTTCTCTTTCGGAGGGCGGAAAGACATTTATCGCAATACCTTCCATGACAGAAAAAGGTGTATCCAAGATCAATCCGGTTCTGGCAGAAGGTGCAGGAGTCGTTACCACAAGACATATGATACAGAACGTCGTGACGGAATATGGTGTGGCTCATCTGCGTGGCAAAAGTCTTGTAGAAAGAGCCCGTGCACTCATAGAAATTGCCCATCCGTCTGTACGTGAGGAACTCGACCGTGCGGCTTTTGCCCGTTTCGGCCACGCATATCTTCGTCTGAAATAACTCATACGTTCAGATTTTTTTGCTAAATTTGTGGATGGTGTCATCTCTTTTGATGGTGCCATGATAAGATGGAGAAAAGAAACGATTATATAGAGATACAAGGCGCAAAAGCCCACAACCTGAAGGATATTTCTCTTTCCATTCCGAGAGGAAAGTTTGTTGTAGTGACCGGTCTGAGCGGAAGCGGAAAGTCCTCACTGGCTTTCGATACCATATATGCCGAAGGTCAGAGACGTTATATGGATACCCTTTCTACATATGCGAAGCATTTCATGGGTATTCTGGAAAAGCCTGAGGTCGAGTCCATTACCGGCCTGAGTCCTATAATTGCCATAGAACAGAAGACGACTGGCAATAATCCTCGCTCCACAGTCGGTACAATCACAGAGATATACGACTTCCTTCGACTTCTTTATGCCCGTGCCTCGACTGCATATTCCCCTCAGACAGGCAAGGCCATGGTCCGTTATACAGACGAGCAGATTGTCTCTCTGATCATGGAGAATTATTCCGGTCGTAAATGTTACCTTCTTGCACCGCTTGTAAGAGGACGAAAGGGACATTATAAGGAACTGATAGAGCAGATGCGCAAACGCGGTTATACCCAGATGCGCATAGACGGCCAGCTTTGCGATCTTAATGATGTTTCTACCCTGGACCGTTATAAGGCACATTTTATTGAACTCGTGATAGATCGTCTCAAACCATCCGAGAAGGATGCTAAACGAATCAAGGATTCTGTCATGTCTGCCTTGAACTTCGGAAAGGGATCCATCGCAGTCATGGATATGGAGACAGAGGCGGTCAGCCATTACTCCAAACATCTGGTGTGTCCTGATACGGGACTTTCGCTGCCAGAGCCTGCACCTCATTCGTTCTCTTTCAATTCGCCACAAGGCTATTGCCCGCATTGCAAGGGATTGGGAATAATAGTAGATGTAAATATGGATACCATAATTCCTGACCGTTCCGTATCGATAGCGGATGGTGGAATTGTGCCGTTGGGAAAGATTCGTGAGACCAAGAAGTTCGATATAGTAAGGTCTATAGCCAGAAAATACGGTTTCTCATTATATGATCCGATTGAGGATCTTCCTGATGAAGTGGTGTCCTTGCTTGTATTCGGTTCGGATGAACTTTTCAGAGTTGGGGAAGGAGCTTCGTCGGAGATGGTGCAGTTCTCCGGTATTGTAGGCGATATCCAGGAGAAGGTCACTTGCCCGGTGTGTGAAGGAACAAGACTCAATAAGGAGACCACATATTTCAAGATTGACGGTAAGGCCATATCCGAGGTCGCTGCTATGGAGATATGCCAGCTTGCCGAGTGGTTCGGATCTCTCAGCGGCAAACTGGGCGCAAGGGAGAATCTGATTGCGCGTGACATACTGAAGGAACTTAAAGACAGGACAGCTTTCCTGTTGGATGTGGGTCTTGACTATCTGTCTCTGGATAGGGCGACAGCTTCGCTTTCCGGCGGAGAGAGTCAGCGTATCAGACTTGCAACTCAGATTGGTTCGAAGCTTGTCAATGTTCTGTATATTCTTGATGAGCCGTCCATCGGTCTGCATCAGAGAGATAATCGTAAGCTGGTCGCTTCTTTGAAGAAGCTTCGCGATGAAGGCAACTCCGTAATGGTAGTGGAGCATGATGCGGAAACGATGATGGCTGCGGACTGGCTGGTGGACGTAGGTCCCGGTGCAGGAGAGGCCGGAGGTGAGATATGCCTTTCTGCCCCGATGGATGTCTTGATGGGTGAAGGGCAGAATGATGAGCCGGAACATACGATCATAGGTCCGTCGACGACACTTGAATATCTCCGTGGTGAAAGACAGATTGCTGTGCCGCAGCAAAGACGTTCAGGTAATGGCCTGACTCTCGGTATCCGTGGCGCACGCGGAAACAACCTTAAGAATGTAGATGTTGATTTTCCTTTAGGAATGCTTGTCGGAGTGGCAGGCGTCAGCGGAAGCGGCAAGTCATCGCTGATCAACGAGACATTGATGCCTGTGCTCAAGAATAAGTTCTACAATGCCAAGTTGCAGCCTCTTCCGTATGATGAAGTCATCGGAATCGAAAATATTGATAAGCTTATTGAGATAGATCAAAGCCCGATCGGACGTACTCCGCGAAGTAATCCTGCGACATTTACAGGTGTGTTCAATGACATCAGGATGCTTTTTGAGGCGACTCCCGATGCCAAGGTTCGTGGATTCAAGGCCGGACGTTTCTCGTTCAATGTTGCAGGTGGCCGCTGCGAGGAATGTAAAGGAGCCGGTATAAAGGTTATCGAGATGAACTTCCTTCCGTCTGTAAATGTTGTCTGCAATGAGTGCAGGGGCTGTCGTTACAAGAGTGATACGCTCGCTGTGAGATACAAGGGAAAGAACATCAATGACGTTCTGGAAATGCCTATCAGTGAGGCCTATGAATTCTTCTCCAACATTCCTTCCATAGCGCAGAAACTGCGTGCCCTGGTGGATGTGGGACTGGGCTATGTCAAGCTTGGCCAGTCGGCTGTGACCTTGTCCGGAGGTGAGAGCCAGCGTATGAAGCTTGCTGCCGAACTTGCCCGCAGAGGTACAGGAAATACATTATATATTCTGGATGAGCCTACCACAGGACTTCATTTTGATGATATCAAGGTTCTCATGGGTGTGCTGCAGCAGCTTGTCGAGCAGGGAAATACTGTCATTGTGATCGAGCACAATCTGGATGTGTTGAAGTCTGCTGACTATCTGTTCGACATGGGTCCTGAAGGTGGCAGGTCCGGAGGTATGATCGTTGCACATGGAACTCCTGAACAGCTTGCCGAAGATCCGTCATCTGTTACCGGTCCATTCCTGAAAGAAATTCTAAAATAATCCGATATGCAAGACATAAGAATCTATTGCGAGAACACCAGGTCTTATGAAAAAGTGAAGATGGGAACTACAGTCAGTGAGCTGTATGCCTGTCTTAAGGAGAGTGTTGGAGCAGAATTCTGCAAGGGAACACCTGTTCTGGCTGCCCTTGTGGACAATAAGCTTCAGTCCTTGGATTATAAACTTATAAATCCTCATAATGTCCGTTTCATCGGATATGATCATCCTGACGGACGCAGGACATATATACGTTCTCTTTGTTTCGTTCTCCAGAATGTGGTCAGAGACTTGTTCCCGGATAAGGTTCTTGTGATAGATTATTCTCTTCCAAGCGGACTGTATTGTGAAATACGTGAGCCTGCCCTTTTGGATGACGGACGTCCTGCTGTCCTCTTTGTCAAAGATGATGAGATAGAGTTGATAGAGGAGAAGATGAGAAATCTCATTGCCGCGGATCTTCCGTTTGGAAAGACCATGATGAGTCTGGATGAGTGCTGCAAGGTGTTCGGACGTAATCATCAGACAGAAAAGGTCAATCTGATGAAGACACTCGGACGCTTCAATTATAGTGTGTATACCCTTGATGGTCAGGTTGATACGTTTTATGGTCCGTTGGTCCCTTCTACTGGTATGCTTACCACTTTCAATCTTGTCGGTTTCAATGAAGGCTTCTGTCTTCAGTATCCGATGGAGGGCGATACGGACAAGGTATTGCCTATGAAGAGACAATCAAAACTGGCTACTGCTTTGAAAGAGCACTCGGACTGGTGCTCGATAATGGGAGTGCGCGGAGTCGGCCAGCTCAATAGAGAGATCCTGTCCGGCAGGGTAGTGGGCCTTATCAATTTTTCAGAGGCCCTGCATGAGAGAAAATATGCCGCAATAGCCGATCAGATATATGCCCGTCGCGGAAGTGTCAGGATTGTATTCATCGCCGGTCCATCCAGCAGTGGAAAGACTTCTACATCCAAACGTCTTGCATTGCAGTGCCGTATACTCGGTCTAAATCCTCGTGTGATCGAACTGGATAACTATTTCGTCGAAAGGGAAAATACTCCTCTTGACGAAAATGGAGAATACGATTTTGAAGCGCTTGGTGCCATGGATCTTGACCTGCTTGGACGTCAGCTCAACGATCTGCTTTCAGGCAAGGAAGTGGAGATACCGCGCTTTGACTTCAAGGAAGGCCGCAGACTCTTTGACGGCAATTTCATGCAGCTGCATGAGAAGGACATTCTGATCATGGAGGGAATCCATGCATTGAATCCGGCTATGATACCTGGAGTGGATCCTTCCAAAGTGTTCAGAGTGTATGCTTCTGCCTTGACATCGCTTTCGATTGACGAAAACAATAACATCTCGACATCCGACAACCGTATGCTCCGACGTATGATCAGAGACAATCGTACACGTGGTATTGTGCCGGAGGATACCATCATGCGATGGCAGAGCGTGCGTCGTGGCGAAAATAGGAACATATTCCCTTTCCAGGAGAATTCCGATGCCATTTTCAACTCGGCGCATATCTTCGAACTGCCGGTATTGAAGTACTATGCAGAACCGCTTCTGCGCCGCATTTCTCCAAAATCACCGGCCTATACCGAGGCCTCCCGCCTGCTCAAGTTCCTTGATTACATCATTGAACTGTCACCAGCTGAGATCGCTGCCATACCGCCTACTTCCATTCTACGTGAATTCATAGACGGTCAGACCTTGTAGACTTTTATTCTTCGAACGGCTCGTTGAACGGTTGAAGGAATGGGTTGGTAGTGCGCTCTGTCGCAATGTCAGAGCATGGACCATGACCAGGAATGACTTTCACCGGACCGTCCAGATCCATAAGTTTTTCGAAAATGCTCTTCATGAGCTGGTCGTAGTCTCCGCCCGGGTGGTCTGTGCGGCCGATGGATCCGGCAAAGAGCGTGTCTCCGCTGAAGAGGACCTTCTCCGCAGCTTCGTAGAAGCACAAGCCGCCGCGTGAGTGTCCGGGAGTGCCAAGAATCCGGAACTTAAGATTGCCGACTTCGATGACCTCGCCATCTTTTGCAGCTTTCAGGATACCGTCTTCGTCTGATTCCTGAGTGAATGAAGTGTCGGGAAGCGGAAGACCGTAGGCCTTGCATACATATGGATTGGTATTTTCAATCGTATACATTTCTTCCATATCCATATAGACAGGCAGATTTCCATAATACTTTGAAATTCCGGAAACTCCGTAAATATGATCGAAATGCGCATGTGTCAGCATTATGCACACCGGTTTCAGCTCATTACGGGATATAAAATCTGTCAATCTTGATAATTCTTCTGTGGAAGCGCATCCAGGGTCTACAAAAGCGCAGAATTTCTCGTCATTCCACACTATGCAGCAGCGTGTCTGGAAAGCGTTGAATGTAAATTGTTCTATATGTATCATTCAAAAATCGGTTAAATCACACAAATTTACATTAAATTTTCGTATGTTTGCTAAGTTATTACGTAGCGAATGGAAAAACTATAAAAATTCGATAATATGCATATTGCTATTGCGGGTAATATCGGCAGCGGAAAAACAACTCTTACAAAGATGCTTGCCGCCCATTACGGATGGACTCCTAAATTTGAGTCAGTGGACTATAATCCATATCTGTCAGACTTCTATGAGGATATGGAGAGATGGTCTTTCAACCTTCAGGTATATTTTCTTAACAAGCGTTTCAAGGATGTCGTAGACATTTCAAAACTTGACGAAGTCATCATTCAGGACCGTACCATTTATGAGGATGCAAGAATCTTTGCTCCGAATCTTCATGGAATGGGTCTGATGAGCACAAGGGATTTTGAAAATTATTCTGATCTCTTCGATCTTATGATGTCGCTTGTAAATCCGCCGGACCTTCTGATTTATCTGAAAAGTTCTATTCCAAATCTCGTGAGCCAGATTCAGAAGAGAGGCCGTGAATATGAAAAGAGTATCCGTATCGACTATATTACAGGTCTGAACGAACGTTATGAAAACTGGATCAAGGACTATAAGTTCAATCTTCTTGTTCTTGATGTTGACCGTATCAAGTTCGAGAACAATCCTGAGGATTTCCAGGAGGTGATCGATAAGATTGATGCGAAACTTTTCGGCCTGTTCCCATCTGATGAGGAATAGGCGTACTGTTGTTGTACAACCTAACTAAAAATACAGGACTATGACTGAAAGAATTACAATCATTGATTTTGTTGAGAAGTATGTTGCCAAGTTTTCGGCAAATCCTTTCCTTTGGGAAAAGAATCTTGATACAAATCAGTGGGAACCTACCTCTTATGAGGAGACCCTTCGACAGGCTAAGCGTATCGCAGCCGGACTTATGGCTCTTGGAGTAGAGAAGGGAGATAAGATCTCTTATCTTAGCGAAGGTCGCAACATGTGGGTTATTGGCGAACTGGGAGTTCTCTTTGCCGGTGCAGTGAATGTGCCTCTCTCAATAAAGTTGGAGGAGACAAACGATCTTGTCTTCAGAGTAAAGCACTCTGATTCAAAATATGTGATCACTTCAAAGTTCCATCTGGCTAAAATCAGAAAGATTCTGCCTGAGTGTCCGATGGTGGAGAAGATCATTGTTTTTGACGAGGTGGCTGATCTTCAGGATAACGAGATGTATATCGGAGAGATCATGGAAATGGGTGATAAGTTCCTTGCTGAGAATGAGGAAAAACTCGTGGAGAGATATCGCTCCATCCAGCCTGATGATTATGCAAACATCAGCTATACTTCCGGAACTACCGCTGATCCTAAGGGAATTCTCTTGACTCACAGAAACTATACAGCTAATGTTGAGCAGGCGCACTCTGTGATCGGTGTGGAGCCTGAAGACAGAATGCTCATCATTCTTCCTCTTGACCACTGTTTTGCTCATGTAGCCGGATTCTATACAATGATGTCTTATGGAGCTTCAATCGGAACAGTTCCATCAGGCAAATCAGGTAAGGAGGCTCTTAGAAATATCCCTACAAGCATCAAGGAATTCAAACCTAATGTGATGCTTTCCGTTCCTACTTTGGCGAAGAGTTTCAAGAAGAACATCGAGACTACCATCAAGAAAAGCGGCAAGACAGTTGAGCGCATGTATGAGTTCGCTCTTAAGAATGCCATTGCATACAACAAGGAAGGATATAACAAGGGAACCCAGTTCGTGGATATCTTCCGCAAGCCGCTTATGCTTCTGTTCGACAAGATCCTTTTCAAGAAGGTACGCGAAGGACTCGGAGGACAGATGAAGTTCTTTGTGGGAGGTGGAGCCCTTCTCGATATAGACCTTCAGAGATATTATTATGCCATCGGTATTCCGATGTATCAGGGATATGGTCTTTCCGAGGCTACACCTATCATTTCAGCTAACTCTCCTGCACGTCATATCTTCGGTTCGTCAGGCAAGGTGGTGTCACCTATGGAAATCAAGATTCTTGATGCTGACGGCATAGAACAGCCTTTCGGTTCAAAGGGTGAGATCTGCATCAAGGGTGAGAACGTGATGGCCGGATATTGGAAGAATCCTAAATCTACTGCTGATACCATCGTTGACGGATGGCTGCACACAGGCGATATGGGTTACATGCGTGATGCTGAGATGCTATATGTCGTAGGACGTTTCAAGTCTCTTCTGATTGCTGCAGACGGTGAGAAATACTCTCCGGAGGGAATTGAGGAGAATCTTGTCGAGAGTTCGAAATATATAGACGGAGCTATTCTCCATAACAGTCAGGATCCTTATACAATCGCTCTGATCACTCCTAACAAGGAAGCTCTCAAGGCTTATGCCAAGGAACTTGGTCTCAATCCTGATACTAAGGAGGCAAAGGAGAAGATGCTGGAGAAACTTCAGGATGAGGTCAATATGTATCGCAAGGGTGGCCGTCAGTTCGGCGCGTTCCCTGAGAGATGGCTTCCTGCAGCCGTATGTGTGCTTCCTGAGCCTTGGACTGAGCAGAACCACTTCCTCAACAGCTCTATGAAGGTTGTTCGCGGTAGAGTAGAGGAAACTTATAAGGCCAATATGGAGTTTGCCTATACTCCGGAAGGAAAGAATATAGTGAACGAAATGAATATGGCGTCGCTATAGCAGACGTGTAAATACAATGAAGAAGGTGGCAGTCATCATCATATGATGTGATTGCCACCTTGCTTTTATCTTGCGAATAATCTTATCCTATAAGATGTGATAGGGCGAAATAAATTGTAGCATATAGGTTAAAATCTTTAAAATAAATTCCATTCATGCAGTAAAATTTTAATAAAGATTTGCTATTTCGGTTTTAATCCTTAACTTTGCCAACAGACATCAGAAGTTTTTCGTGTCTATTTGTTAAGTTCGTTTTATATACGGCAGGGTTCCTTGGGGAGGGGACCCTGCTATTTTTTGCTGATTGTAGCAAAATTGGACCTTATGTGTTGTTTTTTTTTCGTAACTTAGGCGCGATTTACTGAAATCGTAATTATTAACATAAAAACAAAACAAAATGAACAAGAACAAAATCAATTGGGTAGCAGTCCTTACCATGATGTTCCTTTTCGGAATGATTTCGTTTGTGACTAATCTCGCAGCTCCTATCGGAACAATTTGGAAGAGCCAGCCAGGTATCGATGGCTCTGGTTTCTGGGGAATGATGGGTAATATGATGAACTTCCTCGCTTATCTTTTCATGGGTCTTCCTGCAGGTAAGCTTATCATGAAGCTCGGTTACAAGAAGTCTACCCTTATCGGTGTTGCAGTCGGTTTCGTCGGAGTTTTCGTGCAGTTCCTTTCAGGTAAGGTCGGAGTCGGTTCTGTGATTTCAGGTCTTCCTGCAAACTTCTTCGTTTATCTCCTCGGAGCATTCATCTGCGGTTTCTCAGTATGTCTCCTCAACACAGTTGTAAACCCTATGCTCAACCTCCTCGGTGGCGGTGGAAACAAGGGTAACCAGCTCGTTCAGATCGGAGGTACATTCAACTCTTTGACTGGTACATTGACTCCAATGCTTGTCGGCGCCCTTATCGGAACCGTTACAGCAAAGACTCAGATCGCTGACGTGAATACTGTGCTTTATATCGCAATGGGCGTATTCCTCGCGACATTCGCAGTTCTCGTGTTCATTCCATTCGTAGAACCTGAGCAGGCAGCAGAGGCTTCTGATGCTAAAGTAAAGAACCTTCTTAAGTACAAGCACCTCGTATTCGGTGTGATCGCAATCTTCTTCTATGTTGGTGTTGAGGTAGGTATCCCAGGAACACTCAATTTCTATCTTGCTGATACTCTTGGAGTTGAGGGTGCTGCAACAACAGCCGGTTTCGTAGCTGGAACATATTGGTTCCTCATGCTTATCGGACGTTTCGCATCAAGCCTCATCAGCGGTAAGGTTTCAAGCCGCACACAGCTTGCTGTTACTTGTGCAGTTGCAATCGCTCTCGTGATCGGATCTATCTTCTCGACTGAGGTCGCTGCCAAGATGCCGGTGTTCACAGGTTCTGGTTTCGCTATGGCTGAGGTTCCTCTTACTGCAGTTCTTCTTGTATGCTGCGGTCTTTGTACTTCAGTTATGTGGGGAACAATCTTCAACCTCTCAATCGAGGGCCTCGGCAAGTACTCAGCTCTTGCATCAGGTATGTTCATGACAATGGTAGTAGGTGGTGGCGTGCTTCCGCTCGTGCAGAATGCATGCATCGATCCTGCAGTTCCATCTTCATACATGGCTAGCTACTGGATCATCGTTGCAGCTCTTGCATACATGCTATGGTTTGCACTCCTCGGTTCACGAGTTAAGACAGACAAATAACATTTAAACTATATAGAACAATGAATTCATCATACGTAGTAGGTATCGATGTAGGAGGTCAGACTTCCAAGATCGGTGTTGTAGATGCAAGAGGAACTGTTCTTGCTCAGACTGTTATCCGTACTGATACATATGATCAGGTTGATCTTTACATTGCAGAACTTGCTGAGGCTGTCAATAAGCTTATCAAGGAGTCAGGCACAGAGGGTAAGATCCGCGGAATCGGTGTAGGTGCGCCAAACGGCAACTATTACACTGGTACTATCGAGAACGCTCCAAACCTTGTATGGGGACGTCAGAAGGTAGAGTTCGCAAAGCTCCTTTCAGAGGCAATGGGCGGTCTTCCTGTGGCTCTTACAAACGATGCTAACGCTGCTGCAGTGGGTGAAATGACTTACGGCGCTGCACGTGGAATGAAGAACTTCATCATGATCACTCTTGGTACTGGTGTAGGTTCAGGTATCGTAATCAACGGTGAGGTTGTTTATGGTCACGACGGTTTCGCAGGTGAGCTTGGTCATACAGCTGCTGTTCACAATAACGGACGTGCTTGCGGTTGCGGTAAGACAGGTTGTCTTGAGACTTATGCTTCGGCTACCGGAGTTGCTCGTACAGCACGTGAGTGGCTTGAGCTCTCAGATGAGCCATCTGTTCTCAGAAGTCTCGATACTATCGCTTCAAAGGATGTCTTTGATGCTGCCAAGGAAGGTGATAAGCTTGCTCTCAAGATCTTTGAGTTCACTGGAAAGATCCTCGGTCGCTCATTCGCAGACTTCATAGCATTCAGCGCACCTGAGGCTATCGTTCTCTTCGGTGGTCTTGCACGTGCAAAGGAGTTCCTTACAGAGCCTATTCTCGAGGCTATGAACGCTAATCTGCTTCCTTTGTGGAGAAATAAGGTAGAACTTGTTTACTCACAGCTCAAGGAGTCTGATGCTGCCATCCTCGGCGCTTCAGCCCTCGCATGGGAGCTCTAATCAGAAGCTTACATAAATGAAAACGGCAGTCTCGCGGAGGCTGCCGTTTTTTCGTTTTGTGATGTTGCGCTGCTTAGAATCGCAGCATGCGCATTCCCGGAGCGATGCGCAGTGGTGTGGCCCTGATGAACAGAAGCCACTGCGCAAGGAAATAGGTTATCAGGATAATATGACTGCTATATGGTACTGGAGTTAAAAACTTGTTCCAGGCCAGTATGAAATCCGAGAATACAAATAGTACAGCACCAAGTGCAAACAGGCTGCTTCGCTGTAGCAAGGCCATTACAAGCATTGCACTTATTATGATGGTATAGAGTATCAGTCCTGTCCTGATGATGCCTCCTGGGGCTTGTGGTGCGATTTTAAAGAGGCATGTGGCAAGGAGCCCGGCAATGCAGAAACATACCATAGCAAGATAGCCCTTGGCTTTCATTGTCAGTTTACGGTCGCGTTCCACCCTCGTGAGGTATCTCCTTACAAAATATATCATGTACAGGATATGAGCGGCCGCAAAGGTTCCCATCTGTCCGAGAAACCAGTTGCACGAACCACAGTAATCGCCGATAACAGACAGAAGCAGTGCCATACTTACCTGCCATGGGCACAGCCAAAGAGAGAAGACTGTAAGTGTGCCGACTGCCAGTACGACTTTGTGTGGCATCTCAAGCGGTAGAAATATTGCAGCGCATGCGCATATAAAAAGACCCGTCGCCAAAATGGCGACCGGTCTGATTTTCTTGTCATTGAGTCGTAATGTACTCATGATTATTTTTTGCTGAACATTCGAGGCTTGACTGTCTTGTTCGCTTCAATGCTGATTGGAGTAGACTTCATCTTCATCATGATATCCTTCTTCATTGCCTTGCTGCTCAATACAGCTGGAGCAACGTTGCTCTTCTCAATAGTGATAGGGAACTTGACCGGCATGTTTGGAATTGCAACCGGCTGGTATGTTGCATAGTCATATAAGATATATCCCATCATGCCGTATGTCAGATACTTTTCGCCATTATAGAACATGTCAAGACCATTCAATGTAGTGCTGTTCGCTCCTTCTGCGATAGGAAGTGCTTCTGCCATTGCAGTACCGTCAAACATTACCGGAAGGAATGATTTGCCGTCATTTGCATATCCGCATATAGCGAATATCATTGTGTTCTCTCCATCGTTGTAGCTGGTCACTGTGCTTTCGCGAATTTCAAGCTTTCCGTCATTATAATATCCGATGAATCCAAGATAATCTCCAGCTTCCTTGTCCAATTGGAAGAACTCGGTCTCGACGTCTGTCTGTGCGCCTTCCCCGCACTCCCAGCCTTTGATAAGGTACATGAAGTTGTTGTCAAGATACTCGATTGAGATATTGTATGTGACATCTTCCTCATCACCGGTCTTCTTACCTAATTCATCATTGTCTTCAAAGATCCAATGTCCCTTTCCAGTGAAAGTATAGTTTCCGAACCAGGCCTCATATCCAGGAGTACTTGCTTCCTCTTCAATTACAACAACGTCACTTACAGAGTAAGTCTGAGTGTGTGAAGCGTTGCTATAGAATCCGAAAGCTAAGAAATAGTATTCGCCAGAGCTGATACGAGGCATCATGAATGTGTTGTTGTCAGGATTGCTGCTGTCATATGAATATGTATAGTCATTGATTGAATCACCTTCAACTGTGACGTAATACTGAATTGTTCCAATCTGCTGGATGATGTATGTCTGGAATGCGTCCAATGTCGCGAGTACAACACCGCTTTCTTGATCCGTAACATCAAAACCGTTAGGATACGTCTCGTTGAAGTTGTCAACCCACTCCTTGCTCACATAGTCCCACACGTATAGAGCCTCAGTGTTCTTTGACTCGACCTTGATGATTTCCATATTATCGGTTCTTTCCGGATTTCTGGTAACAGTCCACTCGTCAGTCTGAGTGAGGATATATGGGTTGACACCTGTTGTGAATTCTACTGACTTGGCATCAACACCAGCATAAAGTTCCACGTCCTCTGTGATTGCAAATACAATGTATTTATACTTTGTACCTTCCGCCAGACCATCAACGTTGACTGTACGGTTCTTTGCGTTTCTCAGGCCGGTCACCTTTCCTGCTTTGACGAACTCATTGTATTTCTCCAGAATCAGGTCATTGGTGCTTTTCTTGTCTTCTGCGACAAATCCATACCAGGTTACCTCCTCAGGTCCGTCGTGCTTTACGCTGATCTTTGCATAGTCAACACCTACCTCAGTTACCTTTAATGAGAACGAGAAGGTAGCGCTTATGATATCATCTCCACTTGGCTTTGGCTCAGTCTCACAGGAGGCAGCAAAAGCTGCAGCGATGATAATGCTTGCGATATAAAGGAATCTTTTCATCGTATGTTTGTGTTTTTAAGTTTATTAAAGTATTGGTGTCTGTGGCTCGACAGATCTGGTGTCTGTGTTGACCTTGATGTCAGAAGGAAGGCTCTCCTTGTCGTATACCTGTTCCTCAAGAAGGTCAGAGCTTGTAAGAGTAAGGCTGCTGCCGGTAACCTTGTATTTGTATGAGCTTCCCCAAGGAGTACCGCTGGCATATGTTCCTGTCAGAATGCCATCCTCAGATGAACATGTTCCTGTGTAAAGGTCATATCTTTCTTCCTGACTTCCAGTTCTCTGGTATAGAGCAAAAGTACCATCCGAATCAAGTACAAGATATACGTCAACGGCGTCTTTGAGCTCTTCTCCGTCAACATAGGTGCTGGCAAGGTGCCAATCTCCTACGAGTGCGGAGTCCAATTTTGAAGTCACTTCTTCTTTCTGGCATGATGCAGCAAGGCAGATGACTGCTGCAATAGTTAAAATTATATTAGTTATCCTTTTCATATCAGTTTATTTAAGATCCTTCGACTACGCTCAGGATGACAATGTTAGAGCCAGCCTCCGTTCTCGCTTGATACGCCTCTTGAGAGGAGAGAGATTGTCTTTGTTATGTACATTCCGCCTACAATATCGTTTTCCTTTGGTACTGTTACGATATCACCATTTCCTGTATAGTCTACCGCCATATTGCCGGCTACCTTGTCACCGCCTGCAATAGCCTTGATAGTGATCTTGGCTGAACCTATCTTGGCTGGATTTAGGACGAGTTTACCATTAACGATCTTAGGCTTTGATGTGATTCCGAGTGCCTTCATGTCAGCACTGCTCATCTCTACAGATGCATAGTTCATTCTGTCTGCAGCTCCACCAAAGAAGTTCTTGAGAGAATACGTACCTTCCTCGCCAACCTTTACCATAAGGCTTGGAGTACCCTCGATGTTCATCATGAACTTCCATGCATCGATCGTACCGGTACCCATATTGTGCTGGTAAGTGGTGTAAGGTCTCATTGGAAGCTCTGCTCCTGTAGAAGAATCATATCCGAGGAATTTGTAGCCTGATGAGAGCTTGCTGTCAATGTCATTTACAGAAGAGAGAAGCATTGCAGTGAACTCATCTCTTGTGAATTGCTTGCCGAGTTTCTTTGCATATGCAAGACCAAGGGCTGCCACACCACTGACATGAGGACATGCCATTGATGTTCCGTCCATGTAAGTATAATCGCCATATTCGCTTCCTACCTCGCTGACGAATGTAGAGAGGATACGGCTTCTGCTTGTCTCTGTGTTGAGGTAGTAGTCTCCACCTGGAGCTGCGATATTACATCCAGGACCATAGTTGGTATAAGATGCCGGATATCCGTCAGGACCGGTACCTGTAACGCAGATACAGTCCATGAGGGCTCCAGGGTAACTTGCTGAGCCGTAGCTGTCGTTTCCTGCAGCAAAGATTACAAGTGGTCCGTCGATGATCTTGGTTCTGCCCTTGTCCACTTCTGCGAATCTCTCGGTGTCAAGGAAGTAGCGGATTGCGAAGTACTCGACACGGTAGTTATTAAAGTAGTCATAGTCAGATGTGTAATGTCCGTTCTGGTATCCGAAAGAACACTGGGCGATGTGTGCTCCGTTGTCTGCAGCATATACGAATGCAATTGCAGATGAAGATGTGTTGCTTGATGTTCCACCTGTGAAGATCTGGCAGCCCATGATACGTACGCCGTCACCGTTACCTGTTCCACCTGCAACTCCGCAGACACCTCTTCCGTTGTTGTTTACAGCTCCTACGATACCGGCAACATGGGTTCCGTGTCCTGATTCATTCGGTGCCTTCCAGTTGATACTGCCGTTGTTGGCGTCACAGTTCCAGCCATAAATATCATCTACATAGCCGTTCTTGTCATCGTCTACGCCCTTGACTCCGTTCTTCTCTGCAGTGTTTACCCACATGTTGTCCTTGAGATCTTCGTGAGTATACTTTACCGGACCATCGATGATCGCAACTACAATCTCGTTGTCACCTCCTGTCAGCTCTCTCCATACATCATTTACAGCAATGTCTTCTCCAGCTACAGCTGCAGAAGAGATAGTCTTGCTTCCTGTGTTGTTGTAGTGCCACTGGTCGGGAAGTCTCGGATCGTTGAATACGTTGTCCGAACCCTCTTCATATATCTCATCAGAAGGAGCTGAGCTTCTTGCGTCTGAACCATAGGTCACAAACTTGTTGAACTGTACTCTTGTTACCTCGCCGTATTCAGCAAGCTTGGCTGCTGCGTTGTCAAGGTCCATACCGTCGAACTCCATGATGAACCATCTGTCGAGCTGATGCTTGCGCATGTACTTCTCGTTCTTTTCAGTCATGTTGAACAATGGCTTGAAGCTCTTCACTTCCATTCCTTCCGGTGCCTGTGCTGTAATTCTCAGACCATTATTGACATTGGCTGCTGCTTCCTGACTGAGAAAGAGAAGAAGTGTACCTTCTTCAGAATCCGCCGGAGTGTTGATTATTTTGGTCATCACTGAACCATCAGGAGCAAATCCGTTGTCAGATGTGTTCTCCAGTACTTCATTTACGCATGAAGTAGCGAAGATTGCAGCTGATAGAATCAGTGATTGTCCTATTTTTGAAATGTATGACATATTATTGATCTTTTTCTAGTTGTCCTTTGATGCTTACTCGGCTTTTGTTGCATATGCGTGAACGATGTCGTTCTCGATTTCAACAGGCTTGATGTTCTTGATGATGCTGTTGATCTCCGGCATCTTTACACAGTTCTCTGCATTCACGGAATTCAGTGTCTGTCCGACCTGTGCCTTGCTTGAATCGCCCTTCTTGAGACCATCCAGAAGCGGTGAACCCTTTCTTACGAGGAGAAGGTCTCCGTGAGTGTCACCGACAACATCAGCAAGATAATCAGTGCCCTGATAACGCTGGTATCCTCCAAGGATAAGTGCCCAGAAGATCTCCTCAGTCCTGTTATCCATCACTGCTATGATATCTTCATGGACGAAACCTGCAACAAGCATGTCATATCTTTCCTCATCATCCACCTCATATGTGTCAAATACATAACCGTTCTGGCTCAATGATGCCACTTTTGGAGTAAATTCATACTCGTATCTCATGCTTGGGATAATGTTGGTAGAGTCTTTGATGATGACATTGTCAAGATCGTTCTCCATTGTGTACATGAGACCGTCCTTATACTCGAGAGTGATTTCAGGATTTTCCTTGAGCGATGGGAACAGGCCTGCAACCTTCATCTTGTCACCATCATGAGTAAATCTGACGCTGCGGGCTCTTTCGTTTCCTCTGATGGATCTGCCGGTTGCTTCTGTGTCGAAGATGTCTACAGAAACCGGAATCCACTCGCTGGAAGTGATTTCCTCCGCAGAAGGCTGCTGCTCAAGGAGGTCAGCCCAATAGTAGGCCTTCTTCATCATGTCGGTTGTACCCTCTGTCGAGAACTCATATGTGATGAATCCGCTGCGATATCCGTTACCTGCATAGATTACGAATGTATAGCTTGTGCCGGCAAGGAGGTTGTTTCCGACCACGCCTGAAATCTCACTTGTATTGAGTCTCTTGAGCGTTGCATTGTCTACAGATCCGTACATCTTGAGCTCCTGCTTGATCTGCTCCTCATAAGTCTTGAAGTATGAAGTAGGGTAGTAGTTGATCATTGCGTGAGTGATCTCCTTACCTCTGATCCAGTACTGGAAAGAGTTCTCGGCAGAGTAGTTCTCAAGTGGGTTCTCGGAAGCAAATCTGTCAGAGACGATGATACCGAAGTCGATCTCGATATCCTTTGTCTCACCTGGCTTCACGTAACCGAACTCAACTGATGAGTATTCCTTGTAATTTCCGTTTTTGTCATATGAGCATGCGATGAGAGTGTAGATGCTGGTCTTTGCCTTGTCTACATCCGGTCGGATGTCGTAGACCTCTTCTCCTGCCTTGCCTGTCGCTCTTGTGAACTCCAATGCGCTCTTTGAAGTCTGAACCTCTTTAACCTTCGCATCCATCTCAACCTCGCTGATGCTGCCCTCGAAGATTGCATATCTTACCTTGGCTACATCCTTGGCAAGCTCGAAAGTTACAGGTACATTGCCGCTCTCGTTTGTCTCTTCGCTCTTGAGACCTATTGCGAAGTCAGCAGCTTCATATCCTGGAAGAACGAAACGGAACTTTCCCGATGAGTTTGTGAAGTAGTAGTAGCCGCCCATTCCCAAGAGAAGGCCGTTCTTAGGGAATGTCACGATACCATCTTTAAGAGTTCCGTAAAGAAGGTTGCTTGCGCTTCCGAATACCTCTGTAACATCAGATGCAATCATGATGTCACCCATTGACGGATCGCTGAAGCCTGTCTTCTGAGCAGGGAAGTAAACTCTTGACGGGTCTGTAGCATCAAGGTAGATATATGCTTTCTCGTCAATGTATGACTTGTATGTTTCAACAATTGAAGGATCCTTTTCTACAGCTTCATCGCCCTCGACGAGTCTTGTGAAATACTCTGTGGAATATACATTGTTGAGACGATAGAATCCTTCCTTGTCCTTGCGCTGATAGACGTCAACCTCTGTTTCAAGGTAACGGCCATCCCATGCAAACATGTCCGAGAAGATGGCATCTCTCCAGATACCCTTGCCCGATACCTTGGCCCACTCGAACATCTGGACAGAGAAGCTGATCGAGCTTGCATTGTTTGCATATGACGACACATACTTCGGATCATCAATATACAAAGTACAATGATAGGTCTTTCCTGTCTTGATGCTTGGGAAATTCACCTCGATGGTTGTCTCGTACTGACCTTCTTTAAAATAAAGCTCTCCGAATTCGAATACATCGTCGGCAGATGTCGGAACCTCCATGTATGATGTATCTGAAATCGACTCTTTCTCAAGAGTATATGTATCATACTTATAGGTTACATCTTCCTCTGTGTCTGCATTGCTTCTCCTTACGATGATCTCAAGAGAAGTCTTGTCTATTCCTTTTTCAAGAGTATGAGTCTTTGCATTCTCCTGCTCTTCAAGGAAGTATACTCCCATACAGTCTTCTGGATCAGTAGCTGCCTGCTCCATTTCCTTGACACAAGAAGTGAAGGAGAGTACTGCAGCAGCTGCCAGGAAGTATCTAATGTTTATTGCTTTCATTATTTATATGGTATGTTTTATCCTCTGATTATTCCCAAAGTGTGAGTTTTTCTGTAGGGTCCGGGTTGTTGAGATCCGGATGCTTTATGCCCTTGTTTGACTGGTACTCTCCTCGAGTGATGACGATGTTCCACTGAGGTGAACGTCCGTCACTGTTGTATCTTGCGATAGAAGGGATGTTTGTTCCTTCATAACCTCTTGTGATACCCTGGTTGAGACGTTTGTAGTCATAGATCAGGATACCCTCACCCCAGAACTCAATTCTCTTCTGGAGCATCATCTCCTTGACGAATGCATCCCTGCTGAGAGTCTTGAGATAACAGTCGTAGCCTGAATATCTGTAAGATTGCATGAATTCATTGAGAAGATTCTGGGCAGCTGCAAGTCCTTCTGTCGCGAGCTTGGCCTCCATCTCGATGAAGTACATTTCCTCGATACGCATGAGGCAGCAGTCTGCGCAGTTACCGACCGTATAATCCATGACATTTCCGTCAGCCGGACGGAACTTGAGACTCTGATAGCCCACAGCAGGATAGTTGTATACCGAACCATACATGAAGCCATACTGCTCGTCAGCAGAACCTGCAAGCTGATAGTTGTAGTACTCCATCTTGTCAGGGTCGATCCATGAGTGTTTTCTGAAGTCCTCGTCACTGATCTGAGAATAGAGAGCCTGATTTACACCGAGCTGAGTCCAGACAGCGTATCCGTAGATCGCCTCGCATGATCTGTGAGCGACGCTTGCTATGAGGTTTGAAAGATTCTCCGATGAAACGGTAAGACCCCAGATCCATGAGTTGTTGGATCCTCCGTTGTTGAATCCGTTTCTTGGGTCCTCCCACTGTGACTGGTTAAGAGGACTATGCTTGCCGCGGTCGATGGCCATACGTGCATATTTTGCAGCTTCTGCGTATGCCTTTGCGCTGTCCATGTCGTAAACCACAGGGTCAGGAACCTGATTTGGATATTCCGCATATGTCGCACCTAATTCAAGGTAAGCTCGTGCGTAGAGACCGTAAACGGCAGTGAGGCCGGGTTCTGTATATGACTCAACTGCATCAGCAAGGTATTCCTCAGCCTTCTGAAGGTCAGAGAAGATGAACTGATACATCTCTTCTCTTGTGGCTCTAGGATTGTTCTTTGCCATTTCTTCGGTTGTGCTCTCTGTGACGATCGGAACAGTAAGTCCCATCATCTCCGAAGTGATGGTTGTGTATCTGTTTGTCTTAGGCTCATACAGACGCGCCAGATCGATGTAGAACATCGCCCTATATGCGTATGCCTGACCAAGAATGCGCTTTGCATCCTCGCTGGTGTTTTCGTCGACTTCGCCTACGATTGAGATGATTTCGTTAGCAAGTTTGATCCATTTGTAGTAGATGTCCCAGAAATATGCACACCAGATGTAGTCTGATCCCTGAGACGAGTTCTGCATCCATGAACCGAACCAGTAGTAGTTCATTTCGCCGAGAATAGCGATGTCCTCAAGCATTGATTCTGTCGCCAGCTGTACCGCGGCGATACCATAGTCGCAATGGATTCCATAAGAAGATGCATATCCGCCAGCGCCTGAGTTCATCATAGCCGCAGGAATACCGCTGAGCATATGTGTGAGTGACTGCTCTGATCCTTCAAGCTGGTCCTTTGTTACTGTGCTTCCCTTAGGGAATGTTTCTTTTACGCAGGATACAGGCAAAAGTGCTACAAACAGTATCGCAATTGTCTTGATAAGTATGTTTTTCATTTTATCTGCGTTTCAAATTAGAATGTTAAGTTAATACCTCCTGAGATTGTTCTTACAGGAGAGTTCACAGCGCTGTTGGTCGTTCCGCTGAAGCTGAAACGCGGATCAAAGCCCTGTCTTCTTGACCAATATACGATGTTGTCACATGCAACATAGATTCTGAGCCTGTTGATGTGCATCTTCTGTGTCATTCTTTCAGGGAATGTATATCCGAACTGTGCGTTCTGGAAGTTCAAGTAGCTTGCATCAGTAAGGAATCGGTCTGATGATGATGCGCTGTACTGGTCCTGATACTGGAAACGCGGAATGTCTGAATCCTTGTTGTCATGTGACCAGGCCTTGAATACGTCCTTGTGGAAGTTTGTACCGATGCTTGTAGATACAGGTGAGCTCATGAATCCTGAGTATCCTGAGTCATATGACAGACCGCCGATCGAGTATGTGAACGAAGCCGAAAGGTCGAATCCGTAGAACTCGAGTGATGTTCCGAATCCACCATAAAGGTCTGGTGTCGGTGCACCGCAGAGATACTGGGTTGCATCTGTGTACTCTGAAGTGGTAGTCTGACCTGTGATGTTGCCGTTCCTGTCAGTTACATCCATGTACCAGAGTGACTTACCTGTCTCCTTGTCAACGCCTGCGTACTTAGGCAGGTAGAATGTGTTGAGTGGAAGTCCTTCACCGATGAAACGTGTGCCGCTTGCATATCCTTCGTATCCTTCGACATTCTTGGTCTTCTTGTCAGAAGGAAGCATTGTGATCTTGTTTGTGTAGTGTGTGAGGTTCAGGTAAACATCCCAGTTGACATTTCTGTTTCTGATGATGCCTACATTTGCAGAAAGCTCGATACCTGAGTTTCTCATGTCACCGATATTGTCGTAATATCCGCTGTAACCGAGTGAGGTAGGAGTTGTGAAGAAGAAGAGCATGTCAGATGTCTTTCTGTAGAAGTATTCCACAGTACCTGATACCTTTCCTCTGAGAATCTCGAAGTCGATACCTGCGTTGAAGTTGGTGTTTGTCTCCCATGTGATGTTCTCGTTACCCTTGACACCGAAGCTGATAGCCGGCTGGTCCTGGTTGTTGCTGAGAACGTATGTGTCGACATAAAGGTAGTTGCTGATGCTGTCGTTACCCTGAGATCCGACCGAAGCCTTGATCTTCAGCATGTCAAGCCAATACAGACGCGGGAACCAGTTCTCGTGGTTGATGAGCCAACCTCCACCGAGAGACCAGAAGTTACCCCAACGGTGATCAGGGTGGAATCTTGAAGAAGCGTCACGACGGTATGAAACGCTACCGAAGATGCGGTTCTGGAAGTCATACTGGGCACGGATGAAGTAACCCTCGTTGTTATATTCGCCGAAGCTTGAACCTGCGTTCTTACCGTCAACGACAGCTCCGTTGAGCTCGTCGTTCTCCATTGAGAACATCTGGCTCTTTGACGCGCTGAGGCCGTATGAAAGCGATTTGTAGTTCTCGTGTCCGAACAATACGGTGATGTTGTGGTTTTCAGCAATAGTCTTTCTATAGTTGAGAAGCTGCTGAAGGTTAAGGTAGAATGATCTTGAATGAGATTTGCTGATCATACCGCCTACAGAAGCCGCCATGCCGTAGTACATGTTCATGATGGATGTTCCTCTTGTTTCGTCAACTCCGACACCGGCATTGAATGTGAATGTGAAGTCCTTGAGGAACTTGACTTCAGCATATGCTGTTCCGTTTACGGCATTACCCTCTGCATTGTTCTTGTCGAGATAAGCTGCCTGGAGAGCATTGGAGTTTCCGAGATATGGACGTACCATGCCGGCATTCGAACCCTCACCGTAGTCATATCTCTTGTATCCGTACTTGTCAGTGAGAATGTTTCCTTTGCCGTCTCTGATGTAGACAGGGTAAATCGGCGCAACGTTTGTCGCGATAGCGAACACGTTGGCAGTCGAACCGCCTGAACCCTCATCTGAGTTACCGTTGTTCCAATTGTAGTTTGTATATGAAACGTTAGCTCCTACCTTGAGCCAATCCTTTGCCTGATAGTCCAGACGCACACGGGCTGTGTACCTGTACATATCTGATCCGTCGATGATACCCTTGTTGTTGAGGTATCCGAAAGACGCAAGTGCAGAAATCTTATCTGTACTTCCGGAAAGGCTGATGTTGTACTCCTGGCGGAGTGAGTTCTTGTATGTCTCGTTCATCCAGCTGTCCGGATAAAGGAGATACTCCTGGTCATTGTATCCTACAAGGCGTCCGAGAGTTGCATTAGGATTGAGTTTTCCGTTGATGGTGATGAGAGACTGGCCTGCAGGAATTGTATATACGTTGTATCCGAGTCCACCTCCGCTTGTGCTGCCGAGCATTGTCTGGTTCGCCTTGAGATGAGCTGCGGATGCGCTGAGTCCCGGAGTATAAAGGATATTTCCATTCTGGTCGACAGTTGCATCCGGATGTTCGTAATAATTTCTCAGGGCAGTATAATATGCTTCGTAGTACTGTCCAGGGTCAGTGATCACGTCATAGTCCTTGAGTGCCTTGGTGTTGAGACCCCACTTTGCTTCAACGTTGATGGTCGCATCTCCTCTCTTTGCCTTTTTGGTTGTGATCATGATGACACCATTGGCTCCACGTGCACCATAAAGTGCGTTTGATGCAGCATCCTTGAGGACAGTCATCGATTCGATGTCGGCAGGGTTGATGTTGTTCATGTCACCGCTGTAAGGGATACCGTCCACTACGTAAAGCGGAGCTGTACCTGCTGACATTGAACTGATACCACGCACCATGATTGAAGGTGAACTTCCAAGAGAACCTGTTGATGTTGTCATCTGGACTCCGGCAACAACTCCCTCAAGGGCGCGTGTCACGTCAGATGACTGGGTCTTGGCGATATCTGCAGATTTGACAACTGTTGCAGAACCTGTAAATGATTCCTTTGTGGCTGTACCGAATGCTACGACGATGGTCTCCTCGATAGTTTCTGTGTCAGGGTGGAGATAGACATCGTGCTTTGTCTTTCCGTTCACTGGAACTTCAGTGTCTTTGTAGCCGATAGATGAGAATATCAGTATTCCGTCTGCTGGAACTGATATCGAGTAGAGTCCGTCGCCGTCAGTGCTGGCACCGATCATGGTTCCTTTGACCTGGATGGATGCGAACGGCACTCCCAATTCATTGGATGAATCCTTGACGATACCTGTCACCACAACGTTCTGAGCCATGGCTTCAGAGGCGACGAGAAGGGTCAAGGCAATGAAAAATAATCTGAGTTTTTTCATCCGATTGTTCGTTTCGTAAGTTGATGATTATACATATAATTTAGACGGAAGAGTCTAAAACGCGCAAATTTGACCAAAAAAAATGACATATCCAAAATTAAATTCCTGATAGATAACAATGTTTCAGTGGAATCGATGTTTTGGCAGATTTTTTGGGTAGCGGCGCTTAACGTCTGAAAAAATATATTAAAAAACAGTTAATTATGTGTAGGAAAATTCTGATTCTGCTTGCTTCCTTGCTGGGTCTCTCAGCGGTTGCAACTGCTCAGAATCTGATGGTGTCAGGTTCTGTTACCGATCCGGAGGGATATCCTCTGGAAGGCGCTACACTGATGGTTAAGGGAACCACTTATGGAACGGCTGCAAATGCGGAAGGACGTTTTGAGCTGGAAGTTCCTTCAGATGCGGTTCTTGTAGCATCATTTCTCGGATATCTTTCACAAGAAAAGTCCGTAAGCGGAGAGCATACTTTGAACTTTATCCTTACTGAAGACTCCGCTTATCTGGATGATGTGATAGTTGTCGCTTACGGAGTCATGTCAAAGTCCGACTTTACCGGATCTGCCACGCAAGTAAGAGGAGATGAGATCGCTCAAGCTTCGAGCGAGTCATTGGACAAAGGCTTGATAGGCAAGATTTCAGGTGTGCGAATCGCTTCTGATACAGGTGATCCGGGTTCAGCCGGAAGTGTTCAGATAAGGGGTGTCAGTTCGATCTCTGCCGGAACATCTCCGCTCTATGTCGTTGACGGTGTCGTCATGTCATCAGCAACTGCTGACGATCTTAATGTCGGATACAAGAGCATGGGTATTCTTAATACTATCAACCCCGATGATATAGAATCAGTTACAGTCTTGAAAGATGCTGCTGCAGCTTCCTTATATGGCTCACGGGCTGCAAACGGCGTAATACTCATCACGACAAAACGAGGCCGTCAGGGCAGGACATCAGTCACATATAGCGGCGAAGTGGGAGTGAGCAATATGGCCAACCGGAAGGCTTTCAGAATGATGGATGGTCCGCAGTTTATCCAATATCTCAAGGATGCCGGTGATAATGCTTATGCAATCAATCCTGCATATTCCTACGGCTACACCGGTGATCAGATTGCATCAATGGTGGCCGATCCGACCGGCAATACAAGTACAGACTGGACAAGGCAGATCTTCCGCACCGCTCTCCAGCATAATCATCAGCTCAGCCTGACAGCAGGTACGGAGAAGACCAAGGTCTATGTGGGCCTGGGATATACCGATTCGGACGGTATCGTGCTCGGATCATATTTTGACCGTTTTTCCGGTAGAGTCAATGTGGATCATAAGGCCAATTCCTGGCTTGATGTAAGTGCCCGTCAGATGATATCGTTTACCGGAACCAAAGGACATAGTGACCAAAGCAGCCAGGCGCAGGGAATGGGATATGCCACTCCGCTTGGTGTCCTTACCCAGAGCGATCCGACCGCGCGTCCTAAAAATCCTGACGGCACATGGAACGAATATGTCAGCTGGAGTGGTCAGACCGGCAATCCTCATCTTCTTTTTGACAGCGATACCGAGTATAACAAGACCCACACGATGAGAAGCCTTTCCAATCTGGATCTGAATATCAGGATTACAGACTACCTGTCTGTGTCCAATACTTTCGGCTATGACTACATAGACAACAAGCAATATCTCTGGTGGGCCCCTTCTTCGATAGACGGAGCTGCAGTGGATGGTCTGAGCGCGGATTATATATTTCAGACGGCCGATATGACCAATTCCACCGTTCTGCGTTACAATGGCCAATACGGAGGTCATGGAATCTCTGCGCTTGCCGGATTCGAGGTTGCAGATCATCGTGTAGGATATACTTATGCGTCTGCAAACAACTTCCCGAATGATAAGCTCAATGCCTTGTCAGTAGGTCAGATGTATGGAGTGGGAGGGGCTTCATATCGCTCGTTCATGGAGTCTGTTCTCGCAAATGTCAACTACGATTATGACAATCGCTACTATGCTTCGGCATCCTTCCGTCGTGATGGATCGTCCCGTCTGGGTCCGGACAGCAGATGGGCTAATTTCTGGTCTGTGTCTGCTGCATGGAGATTGAGTGGGGAAAACTTTATGTCTTCTGTATCAAGGCTTTTCGCAGATTTCAAGATTAAAGCTTCGTATGGAACCAACGGCAATCTTCCATCGGGTTATTATTCGTACAAAGGATTGTATTCTGCCAGCGCCGGTTATGGTACAGGTTCCGCAATATTCTGGAGTAATCCGGAGAATGACTCCCTTGGTTGGGAGAAGTCGCAGAACTTCAATATAGGCTTTGACTGGAACATGTATGACAGAGTCGACCTTGCCGTAGAGTATTATAACAAGTACACCAGCTCCCTTATTTTCGATATGCCGGCGTCTGCTGTAACTGGATTCAGCAGCTATACTTCGAACGTCGGAAACCTTCTGAACGAAGGTGTCGAAGTCGAGGTCGGAGCTCAGATAATCAATCTTCGTAATTTTACATGGGCTCTGGACTTTAATCTCACATGGCAGCGTTCTGTGGTGGAGAATCTTCCGAACGGTGGAGCCGACATACTTTACGGGGACGGCGGTATGTACATTCACAGGGAAGGAGCATCAATGTATTCGTTTTATCTTCCTGTGTGGAAAGGGGTCAATGCGGAAACAGGTCTTGGTGAATTCTGGCTCGATCCGCTTGATCACTCGAAAGGTGCCACCAACTTCTACTCGGAGGCGGGAAGTGCCATTGTCGGCAAGGCGATGCCTGATGTCATCGGCGGCGTTACCAACACCATGTCCTTCCTGGACGGACTTCTCGACCTTTCGTTCCTGATATCTTACCAGTCAGGCGGATCACTCTTTGATTATCCCGGTTATTTTACGCATAGCGACGGCTTGAGAGCTGCGTCGATGAATGCTGCGGCAGATGCTGCGGACTATTGGAGACCGGACAACACCGGTGCGGCATATCCGAAACCGATAATGAATAATCCTTATCGCTGGGATAGATTTTCTAGCAGACTGATAAAGTCTACTGATAACGTAAGGGTGAGAGAGATTTCATTGGGTGTCAATGTGCCGGTAAAAGATCATCTGGAGCGTCTCAGGGTTTATTTCAAGACGTCTAATCCGTTCATGATTTGGTCTGCTACGCCGGATATCGATCCTGATGTAGCAATCAACGGTTATCGTACCGTCGACGTGCCGGTCACCAGATCATTTGTCTTGGGCTTGAATATCACATTGTAACGATTGTAGTTATGAAAACGAAAAAATATATATGCATGTTGTCAGCGATTCTGTTTCTGTACGGCTGTGATGCCTTGGATCAGAATCCGTCCACTTCAGTTACCGTGGATACTGCTATCACGAATGTCGAAGACTTGTCTAACGCGGTAAATGGTGCTTATTATGTGGCAACCTATGGTACGATTCTTACAATCGCATCCGAGATGTCCATTTATGCTGACCTTATAGGCCCTGATTCATATCAGCCTGCTTCTTCCGGACAAAGTGCATCACGCTTTGCCCAATATGCAATGACCCCGGCAGATACGTACAATGCCTACTACTACCTTTACTCGGCAATTGCCAGCATCAACAATGCTTTGGCTAAGGCTGTACAGCTTGAAGATCAGGAAGTTGCTGCGCCATACATAGCCGAACTGTACGCTATGCGCGGACTGTTCCATTTTCATCTTGCCACATATTTTGCTCCGATACCGACTTCCGGAAGTTCCAATGAGATGGGACTGGTCCTGGCTGACCGTGTATTTGAAATCGATCATATTGGCAAAAGAGCTTCGCTTGATGATACTTACAGTTTTATAATTGACGATTTCACCACAGCGATTGAAACCGGTCTGAACAAGGACCGCAATACCGGTCACCTCAACTATTGGGCGGCGCTTGCTCTGAGAGCTCGTGCAAACCTGTATTGTGGCAATTACCAGGAGGCTCTTTCAGATGCATCAGAAGTCATAACTGATTCACCTTATGTGCTTTATACTATTGATAACTACGCTTCATCCTGGTCTCGTGAAGGTGCTGACGAGATGATTTTCGAGTATCTGCAGACAGATGTCTTTAATGCCCAGAGATATGCTCCGGGTTATTATACTTCGCCTCTTGGTTATTCTGAATATGGCGTTTCTCCAGAGTTCTATCAGTGGATGATGTCAGACCCTTCTGATGTGCGTTCTGCCATGGTGGCTGATTGTACTGTGGCGCCTCCTTCATCTCCGGATTACAATACTGGTTATTATCCTTTGAAATATCCTGGAAATGCTGGTGCTTCAGTGCCGGCATACACCAACAATATCAAAGTGATAAGGCTCTCTGAAGTGTATCTTATTGCAGCAGAAGCTGCATTGCACATTGGTGAGGATGCGGTGATGTTCATAAATGCCTTGAGGCGTCAGCGGATTGCAGGATATGCTGACGTCACGTCTGTTACTCAGGATGACATATTGGATGAGAGACGTAAGGAGCTCTTTGGAGAAGGACAGATAGCGTTCGATTTCTGGAGAAATGGCAAGACTGTGACGAATGGTACATTTATAGTTTCGCCTACAGATCATAAGACCGTATTACCGCTTCCAGTTGAAGAAATTGATCTGTCTAAAGGCATTTTGATCCAGAATCCGGGTTATGGAAGTTAGAGACTGTAAGGTGATTATGTTCGCACAGGAGGTATCATGCAGGAAAATGGTACCTCCTTTCTTGTTTTACGATTCCGCAAGTAATGAAATGTAATCTGGGACTCGTCGAATAAAGGTGACTTAATTCAGAAAATTTGTTATTCTTATGTGGTAAACTCGTAAAAAAAATATATCTTTGTCTGCTTTATTATAAACAACTGGTTAACTCATGACAAAACTTAAGCTTTTTCTTGCAGTTCTGTTTTTGATGGCGTCGACCTGGGCTTCTGCTCAGAATCTGACTGTAACAGGAACTGTGAAGGATTCGTCAACAGGTGAGCCTGTGCCGTTTGCAGCCATACAGCTGAAAGGCACAATGACAGGCGGAATGACTGATGCAGATGGTTTCTATTCCATCTCCGTTCCTGCAGACGGTATCCTGATTTTCTCATCAGTAGGTTATAAGGATGCGGAAGTGTCGGTGGCCTCCAAGGCTGTGCATGATGTTTTGCTTGCGCCTGACACTGAGATGATTGAAGAGACAATCGTGGTGGCCTTCGGTACAGCGACTAAAGAGTCGTTCACCGGATCCGCTACAGTGGTCAAGTCATCCGATATCCAGAAGACTCAGTCCTCGGATGTTACCCGTGCCCTTGAAGGAATGGTTGCAGGTGTGCAGATGACAACATCATCAGGATCTCTCGGAAGTTCTCCTTCCATCATGATCCGTGGTGTCAGCTCCATCAATGCGGGTACCGCTCCTCTTTATGTGGTTGACGGAGTTCCGTACAACGGAGATATGAACAATCTTAACTCTGCGGATATCGAGTCGATGACCGTCCTCAAGGATGCTGCTTCAAACGCACTTTATGGTGCGCGTGGAGCGAACGGTGTCATCATGATCACCACCAAGAAGGCAAAGCTTGGCGAAGCAAAGGTGTCTATCGATGCAAAGTGGGGACTCAATACAAAAGCGCTCAAGAGTTATGACTACATCACCGATCCAGGTCTGTACTACGAGACTCATTACAATGCTCTCTACAACTACTACAGACTTGAGAAAGGCATGTCTAACGAAGAGGCTAATATCCTGGCTGCAAAGAATGTGACCGGAGCTGCTGCTGAAGGTGGTCTCGGTTATCTCACTTTCACAGTGCCGGAGGGACAGAGCCTTATCGGAAGCAACGGAAGGCTTAATCCATATGCGACTGAAGGTCGCTTGGTGAACTATATGGGCGAGCAGTTCTGGCTCCAGCCTGACAACTGGATGGATGCGACTTACAAGAACTCTCTCCGTCAGGAGTATAACGTGAACATCGCGGGTACTACCGGTAACGCTCAGATCTTCGCATCATTCGGTTATCTGAATAACAATGCGATCGTCGACGGTAGTGACATGTTCCGTTACACTGCACGTATCAGGGCTGACTATCAGGCGAAGGAGTGGTTGAAGATCGGTATGAACATGGGTTATACCAACTTCAACTGGAACAACGGTAACTCCGATGAGGGATCTGCAGGATCTGTAGGTAACATCTTCGGTTTTGCGACAACCGTTGCTCCGATCTATCCGGTTTATCTGAGAAATGCCGACAAGAGCATCAAGTACGACCAGTACGGAAACAAGAGATATGACTTCGGTGACGGTAGCAATGCCGGTCTTTCACGTCCTATTTCAGGTAACGCCAATGCTCTCCAGACAGTTACTCTCGATACAAACAACAGTGAGGGTAATGCAATCAACGGTACAGGTTACGTTGAGGTCAAGTTCCTTAAGGACTTCACCTTCACATTCAATGCCGGTGTCGGAGTCGATGAGACAAGAACTACCAATATAAATAATATGTATTATGGTCAGTTCGCACCGAACGGCGGTATCATTTCTAAGTCTCACGGACGTTCTTTCTATCTGAACCTCCAGCAGCTTCTCAACTGGGATAAGACTTTTGCTGACTATCATCATGTGACTGTTCTCCTTGGACACGAGTGGTATAAATCCGCAGGTGTAAGCTTGGGTGCGTCAAAGAGCAAGATGTTCTCTCTCAACAATACTGAACTCGGTGGTGCTGTAATCGATGGTCAGTCTGCAAGCTCAGGACGTTCTGACTATAACAATGAGGGTTACTTCATCAGAGCACAGTACGATTTCCAGAACAAGATCTTCGCGAGTGCATCATTCCGTCGTGATGCATCATCAAGATTCCACCCTGATCACCGTTGGGGTAACTTCTGGTCTCTCGGTGGAGGTTGGCTTATTAACCAGGAGCCATGGTTCAACGCTCGTTGGGTCGACATGCTTAAGATCAAGGCCTCTATCGGATCGCAGGGTAACGACAATATCTCAGATTACCTTTATACAGATATGTACTCGATCACAAACAGTGACGGAGAAATCGGTGTGAAGAGAGGTTCGATCGGTAACCCTGACATTACATGGGAGACAAACACCAACTTCAACGCCGGATTCGACTTCGATCTCTTCAGAGGAAGACTTTCGGGTACAGTCGAGTACTTCTACCGTCTGACTTCAGATATGCTTTATTTCGTATCTATTCCTATTTCTTACGGATTCAGCGGTTACTATGACAACATCGGTGACATGAGAAACTCAGGAATCGAGTTGGCGTTGAACGGTGCTATCATGGATAGAAGAAACTTCCGTTGGGATGCATACGCAAACTTCACACACTATACCAATAAGATCATCATGCTTCCTGATACTCACAAGAACCGTGAGATCGAGGGATATCTCGGATATGCGTCAGGTAGCAGATTCGTCGCTGAGGGTATTCCGCTCAATACATTCCTCATGCCTAAGTATGCCGGCATCGACAAGACTAACGGTCTTCCTATGTGGTATAAGGATGTTTACGAGACTGTAACTGATGCAAACGGAGTAGAAAAGTCTGTTCTTGTAGGAAGAACAATGACTCAGGAATATTCTGAAGCTACAGAGTATCTCTGCGGTGATCCTACACCAGATCTCTATGGTGGATTCGGAACATCGTTCAGCTTCTATAACTTCGATATTTCAGCTTCATTCACATACTCTATCGGAGGTCTCACATATGACTCAGGATATTCGACATACATGTCGCCTCCTGGAGGAACAGTAGGTACAAACTTCCATAAGGATGTACTTAAGGCATGGACTCCTGAAAACAAGAATTCTGATATCCCACGTTTTGTTTATCAGGATCAGAATGTGAATGCTTCTTCAGACAGATTCCTCGTTCCGGGAAGTTATCTCAACTTCCAGAATGCTCAGATCGGTTATACCATCCCATCTTCTGTCGCAAACAGAATCAAGATGGATAAGATCAGAATCTATATGTCTTGCGACAACATCTGGTACTGCTCATACAGACAGGGTCTCGACCCACGTAGCAGTTTCTCAGGAGGATCGAACTATGCAAGCAACTCGCCAGTAAGAACAATTACCGGTGGTGTCAATATTACATTCTAATCAGAGGAGACAAGAGATATGAAGAAAACAATACTTAAAATTTCTGGAATTCTTGCTGCGATGGTTCTTACTGCGTCTTGCATACAGGAGGTGGTTCCTGTAGGAGGATCGGTGACTCAGTCGCAGGTGTCGGCATCTGATTTTGCATTGATGTCGATGATTAATGCCATGCCTGCAAGTTTGACTACTTCAGGTACAGGTGGATATGCATCATCATATGGTGACCATACCGATTTCGGTATACCTGGTATCCATCTTCGCCTCGAGCATATGTTGGAAGACATTGCGACGATGGCAGATAACCCTTATTACAATCGATTCTATGCATACGATCTGAATCAGGCACAGGGTTATTCATATACATATTGCGCTTATTTCTGGGATATGTATTATACATGGATCAGATTGGCCAATGACGTTATTTCTTCCATGGTACCGGCAATTGCGGATGGCGCAGATGAAGAGACCATGGTTCAGCTGAAGGATAACCTCGGACAGGCATATGCTTATCGTGCATGGTGCTATCTTGATCTTGCCCGTCTCTATGAACCGAAGGAAACTTATGAAGTTCCTATTTCATCAGAGATCATCGAGCTTACAGTTCCATGGGTAGATGAAAATACTACCATTGAAGATTGTAAGAGAAATCCTCGTGTTAAGCGTGATGTGATGTATAACTACATCCTTCAGGACCTTAAGAGAGCTGAGGAGAACCTTGATCCTGCTGCTACGACTTTCTCAAGACCGAGCCTTATGATGATTTATGGTCTCTATGCAAGGACTTATCTTGAACTCGGATATGAGAGAACAGGCTACAACATGGAGATGCTCGCTAAGGCTGCTGAGTATGCACGTAAGGTAATCGACGAGAGTGGAAAGACTCCGCTTACCAAGGAACAGTGGGTTAACCCTACAACAGGTTTCAACAGTGCTTCTTCCAATAATGCATGGATCTGGGGTCTGGCTCTTTCTGCAGAGAACTTGGCAAACCTTCTTTCATTCACATCGCACATGTCACCTGAGGCTGCTTGGGGCTATGCGACTTATGCACAGATCGGTGCCAGCCAGCTTCTTTATGATGCTATTCCTGAAACAGATTTCAGAAAGCTCTCTTGGCTTGGTCCTGACAAAGAGGAGTGGACCAGCGGCAAGTACCTTTTTGCCGGTTCAGATTCTGACAGAGAGTCTTTCCTGAACGGACAGGGACGTCCGGCTGCGAAGCCATATGTATCTTTGAAATTCCGTCCTGCACAGGGCGAGTGTAATGACTTCAATGTGGGTAATGCGATTGACTATTGCATGATGCGTATTGAGGAAATGTATTTCATTGAGATGGAGGCTGAGTATCACTTGAATGGATCTGCCAAAGGTGTTGAACTTCTGAAGGAGTTCATGCATGAATATCGTGACGAGACTTACAACCGCATTCAGAGCGGAGTAGATTTCGCGACATTCAAAAAGGAGCTTCTTCTCCAGAAGAGAATCGAGTTCTGGGGTGAGGGTATTCTCCTGTATGATTACAAGCGTCTTGATGAGCCGATTGACAGATCTGCGTCTAATCATGCTACTGTCTTCAAGCTCAGGTCAAAGCGCAGATCACCTCAATGGAATATTGTGATCACCCGTGCTGAGTTCCAGTCAAACACAGCAATTAATGAGAGTCTTAACAATCCTGATCCATCTGAAAAGATTGAGATTCTTTAAATCCGTATGAAGATGAAAAAGTACATATTATATATAATGACAGCGGTGCTGTCTTGCGCGTTGCTGTCATGTGCTCAGGAGGAGATGCATGCTCCAGGAGAACTCGATGCAGAAAATTGTTATGGAGTTTACTTTCCGTCGCAGAAGGGTCTTGGAGATATCCAGATTGAGCCAGATGATCCGACCACATTGTCCTTCATTGTGCGTCGTACAAATACAAGAGGACAGATTCATGTTCCTGTGACAATCAAGGCCAATCACCCGGTGTTTACTGTTGATGAAGTGGTTTTTGAGGATGGCGATCCTGTCGCAACCCTTACAGTGCACTTCCCTTCGGCAAAGATTGCTACAACTTACGAGTGTTCTCTCCTGATCGAAGGCGACGAATTTGTTTCGAAGTATTCTGCCAACCCGGCTCATATCAGTTTCTCAGTGACACGTGTCAAGTGGAATAACGTTGTCGGTGCGAATGGTGAGCTTTACGGAAAATGGCGTGATGGTATCTTCCCTGAATGGTTCGCAGTTACCAATCCTAACATTGAAAGGTCTATCATACTTCAGGAGCGTGATGACATGCCGGGATTCTATAGAACTTATGATGTATATGATGCTTCATATCTCGGTGAGATGTTCGGCTCGAATGTATCAAGCCTTTGCGTATCTCAGCACTATACTTATATCGATGCAACCAACCCTGAAAAGGTCTGGATTCCTACTTTTGAGACAGGTGTTATCATGCACCCTCAGTATGGAATGATGAGTGTCGCTTCGTATGTTGTTGAGAATTCAAATGATTTCGATCCGTCGATTGCATCAGTTTATGGTACTCTCAAAGACGGAGTCATCGAGTTCCCATACGGAGCCCTTCAGATGAAACTCGAACTCATGGGATGGTACCAGACCAACTCAGCTGGTCTCCATCGAATCATTCTTCCTGGATATCGTTCTAAGGATTATGATCTTGGACTTACTGCAGGTGTAACAGACCAGTATGGTAACATTGCTCTCAATGTGACACTTGGTTCTGACATCGCAAGTGTGAAACTTGTTGCTTTCGAGGCTTCTCTGCAGGATTCAGAGGTGATCAAGATAGCTGAAAGCATCGCTGCAGGTGAGGAAGTCGAGTCAATTGGTGATGTCATCACAATCAACCGTTCTACTGCCGTTGATTATTCTTTTGACAAGACTGGCGTATACAGTGTTATCGCTGTCGGTTTTGATATGGCAGGAAATTATAGAGCACACAAGGCTTCTTCATTCGGTTATCTGAGCGCTAACGATGACTCTAACCAGGTAATTCTCAGCAGCGGTCTCATCTGTTCTGACAAATATGCTGCAGATGGTCTCACTTCAAAGAACTCTTTGGAAATCTACATATGTGGTAAGAATATCGAGCGTCTTCACGCAGGTCTGTATCTTAAGGAGAAATGGGATGCAGATAAGGAGAGCATCATGAAGGAGATTGAGGATTCACAGATGACCAAGGCAAGCCTTGATCAGATCAACGGTACAGGTCTCTTCCTCAAGCAGGGATATCTTGTTCCAGGTACAGAATACGTACTTGTAGTCAAGGCTTATAACGGATATCGAGAGAAGGTATTCATTTCTGAAGCGATGACAGCTGGTGAATGGGATGCACGTCTTGCAGAGTATGACATGTCTGATGTGGATCTTAATCTGATCCCTGCGAATGTTGACGGATACTGTGGTACATATCATTACTATGCATTGGAAGGTGATATGTATTCAAGAGCTTATCTTGGAGATGTGACAGTAAGCCATGGCTTCCCTGCAGACTATACCCCAAGTATCGAGGGTTATTCATACCTCAATATCAAGGGTCTGTTCCCAATGGCCCGTAAGTTCGGTCTGGAAGATGATTCATATGCATTCATCTACTATGACAACCTGCTTTACAACTTCGAGCAGGCATTCGAAAGCTTCTTCTCTGATGGAACATTGTTCTATCCTGCTGCCTACATGTATACTGCTTCAGGCGGAGCATATGGCGGAAGAATGGGTCTTATGGGAGCCTTCGTACAGGACGGATATCTTGCGTTCATGGATTCCGGAATGTTCGCTGATTATGGTGAGGTAGTGGATGGATTTGCCGTGTTGGCATTCCAGGACCCTAACCTTTCAACTTATGCAGGTCTGATCGATATGGTTACAAGCATCCTTCTTGTAAGAGAACATCTCGACCCTGATCCGATCATTGACGAGCGTAGAGAAGAGGATGAGGATGATACACCTTCAATGACATCACTTATGAATCTCAACTCGATATTCCTGCAGGGTCCTAGAAATCATGTGGAATCATTCGACGGATACATCCTCTCATCATTTGAGAGAGCACGTTCAATGGTGAAGGCCAAGAACTATCTTGACCTAAGTCAATATGCAGAATAACCTGATTTAATATTAAGTATACTATGATAAGAAAAACTATAGGTGCTCTGATGTTTGCAGCCGTAGCTGCAGCTGGTTGCGCTAAAGTGGAAGAGCCAGTTCTTCAGTCACAGCCTGTGACCAATGTTCCGGCAGTAGCCACAAAATGCGTGAATACCTCAGCTGATGCCGATGGCAACACTCTTCTTCTCTGCCTGGATGAAGATCTTGCCCTGAAGCTGGCAGAAGGCGTTTCTGTTCCAGAGTGGGATACAATGTGTGCAGACCTCAATGTTGAGAGTGTCGAGAAACTTTTCCCGACAACAGACAATGATCTGGCCAGAAAGTACGGTCTTCATCGTTGGTTCCTTCTTACTTTCGAAGATGTAAGATCTATTGATGAAGTTGCAGCCGAAGTTGCCAAGTCAAATACTGTCGATCGTATTCAGTTCAATACTTTATATGAGAGAAGGTTTGGAAGTGAGGCTCCAATCGCTTGGAAACCTTTCCAGCAGGTTGGATTCGGCGAGTTCAATCTTCCGTTCAACGACCCTATGCTTGTTGACCAGTGGCATTATATCAATAACAAGGATATGAGTGTTGCTGAGACTTCAAGAACAGGAGCTGATATCAATGTAAAGAATGCCTGGGGACTCACCGGTGGTGATCCACGAATTATCGTTGCAGTCTGCGACGAGGGTGTAAAGTATACTCATCCGGACCTTGCTGCGAATATGTGGGTTAACGAGAAAGAGATTCCTGGCAATAAGATTGATGATGATAATAACGGTTATGTCGATGATATCCATGGCTGGAACTTCCTTCACACTGAAAAATATCCGAAGGAAATCAGCTGGAATGAGCCTGGTGATGTCAGCCACGGTACTCATGTTGCTGGAACTGTCGCAGCTGTGAATAACAACGGAATCGGAGTCAGCGGAGTCGCTGGCGGTACAGGTAACGGTGATGGATGCCGTATCATGTCCTGCCAGGTGTTCTCAGGATCAAGTGCTGCAACCGTAGGTGCTCGTGCACGTGCATACCATTATGCGGCTGAGATGGGTGCTTGCATTCTTCAGTGTTCATATGGACAGGAAGGTGGACTCCTGACTTCTGATGATGCTTTTGAGAAGACATATTCAGTGGAGATTGCTGCTCTCAGATACTTTAGAGATTATCCGATGCAGAATCCAACTGCTTCTCCAGTAAACAGAAACATCATTGTATTTGCTGCCGGAAATGACGGCGTCGCAATGTCAGGTTATCCTGCTGCTCATAAGGAAATCATTTCTGTGACTGCATTCGGACCTGATTACCTGCCGACTAACTATACAAACTACGGCCCGGGATCGAACATTGCCGCTCCAGGTGGTGACATTGCTATCAATAGCTCTACTACATCAGAGAGAGCACAGATCCTCTCGACAATTGCGATCGAGTCTGAAAAATATGATACTAACTATGGCTGGATGCAGGGTACTTCACTGGCATGTCCTCATGTTTCCGGAGTCGTTGCCTTGGGTATGTCATATGCTCTCAAGATCGGTAAGACTTTCGATTACGATGACTTCATTGCAACTCTGTACTCTTCAGTAAACAACATTGACTATTACATCGAGACTTGCACTAAGATATCTAATGGAGTCAACTTCGATCTTACTCCATATTGGAGACAGATGGGTACTGGTGCTCTTGATGCATGGAAGTTCCTTATGAATATTGAAGGAACTCCAAACCTTATGGTCAAGGTTGGAGAGAATGCAAAGGTTTCACTTGTTACTTGTTTCGGTGCATCTGCTTCTCATCTTACTTATACAAATATCGAGATCAGCGACGAGGCACGTGAGGAACTCGGTATCGAGGGTGAGCCATATATCACTAATGGTAACCTTGTCATCAAGTGTAACAAGTATGGTTCCGCAAAGATCCGTGTGACTGCAATTGCAGGTGGTGATACAGTAGCTACTGATGCAGTTATGGGTGGAACTGAATTTACAAGGGAAGTATCAATCCTTTCGCGCGAGTCTGTTGCAGAAAACGGCGGATGGCTCTAAAATATGAAATGATATGAAGAAGATTATGCATAAGATTCTGCTTTTCGCTGCAGCGGTATTTGCTTTTGCTGCTTGTACTGACCCAGAAGCTGATAAGCTTGAAATGGTTGTCGGTGAATGGCATTATACAACAACAGAGTCGGGTGTGGAGATTGATGTATATCTTGGTCTTTCTGCAGACTATACGTTTGAACTTTATCAGAAGATCGGTGAGGGACCTCATTATCTCTATACCGGCAAGTATCAGTTTGACGGTAAGGTTCTTACTGGTGTATATGCTGACTATGCTCCATGGGCTAACGACTATCAGATTACACGTACCGGTAATACAATGGTTATGACATCAGTGTCAAATCCAGATTATTCCCTTACGTATAAGAAGGAGTCAATTCCTGAATCAGTAAAGACTCACTACATGCCTGTAACCAAGGCTGATGCTAAGACAGTTGCTCCAATACTTTAATCTGGAGAAACTATAAAAAGAATGCGGTGACTGGTTATCAATCAGTCACCGCGTTCTTTTTAGAACATGTCATTTTTCAGATTTTCGATGTATCGGTCTATTTTGTGCAGTTCCTTTGGAATATCGATGCTTTGTGGGCAATGACTTGTGCACTGCTCGCAGCCTATACAGCGGTCGGCCTGACGCAGTTTTGGTATGGCCCTGTCATAGCTGACGAGATATGCCCTTCGTGCCTTTCTGTAATTCTCATCTGCCGTATCATGAGCGATATTTCCTTCATTGACGCATTTGTTGTAATGAAGTAATATGGCAGGGATGTCTATTCCGTAAGGACAAGGCATACAATATTTACAGTCATTGCATGGTATTGTAGGATATTTCTGCATCAATTCTGCAGTTTCGTCCAGGAATGACAGCTCGTCTTGATTAAGCGAAACGAGAGGGGAGTAGGTCTTGACATTATCCTTCAGATGCTCCATATAGGTCATTCCGCTCAATACGCATAAAACACCTTCTGGAGTTCCTGCAAATCTGAATGCCCATGATGCGACACTTCCTTCAGGATTACGTTCTTTAAGTCTGTCTGCAATATGCTGAGGTACTTTTGACAATCGTCCTCCCAGGAGAGGTTCCATGATTATTGACGGAATTCCCCTTTTATCAAGCTCCTGCTGGAGATACTCTGCATTTGTGTTGCGTCCGCCTGCATTTCTCCAATCTATGTAATTCAGCTGAATCTGTACAAAATCCCAGTGATATTTTTCATGTGTCGCCATCAGCTCATCCCATCCCTCAGGAGCACCGTGAAATGAAAAACCGAGATTTCTGATCCTGCCGGCCTCCCTTTCCTTCAAAAGGAAATCAATTACTCCATTTTCAACATAGCGCTTATGAAATGCGTCTGCTCCACTGATGCTATGTAACAGATAATAATCAATGTAGTCGACCTGAAGGTTTTCAAAAGACATCCGGTACATCTCAATGGAGTTCTCATAGCTGTAGTTGCTGAAATTAGATAGCTTGGTCGCTATGAAATAACTTTCACGTGGATGGCGTTTGAGCGCGATTCCTGTTGCCTTTTCACTTTGGCCTTGAAGGTACACTGGTGCTGTGTCAAAGTAATTCACGCCGTGCTCTATGGCATAGTCGACAAGTCTGTTAGTAGTTCCCTGATCGACGATATCCTTACCATTCTCATCCTTTATCATCGGCCATCTCATACATCCGTATCCCAGAATACTAACTTTGTCGCCATTGCCAGGATTGGTTCTGTATGTCATCTTGCCGTCGTTCTCCTTGATGTCCTTTGGCTTAGACTCATCTGATGAACTGCCACAACTTGCAATGACTCCTAAACTTCCTATGCTGAGTGCAGCACAACCTGCAGTTTTCAAAAAATCTCTTCTGCTAATATTATCTTTCATAGTCTTCTTGTTTTGTCATTTCGAGCGTAGTCGAGAAATCTTTACAAATCTCTGTGTACTTCGTGTCCTTCAACGTGGATTGCTGCAAGAGGTCTTGCCGGGCAAAGATTCTCGCATGCTCCGCAGCCTATGCATCTCTCTTCATTTACTGTCGGTATCATCAGTGAGTCTTTGTTGTCAGGATCCTTGCGAACCATTCTGATGGCTCCAACAGGACACTGACGTGCGCAGTTGCCGCATTTTACACCATCTGTATTCACTACGCATATATCAAGATGAACGACTGCGTGACCTATCTGAATGGATGATTTCTCCTCTTTTGTGACTGGTCTGATAGCTCCTGCCGGGCAGACCTGTGAGCATCTTGTGCACTCAGGATGGCAATATCCTCTCTCATAAGACATCTCCGGCTGCATCAGATTCTCAAGGTCAGTTGAAGGTCTCAGAACCTGATTAGGACATGCGCTTACGCAAAGCTGACATGCAGTACAATGATTGCTGAAGTTTCTCAGACTTTGTGATCCTGCCGGAACTAGTGGAGTCTGTCTGAGTGGCTTTGTCGCTCTTGTGACATCCGCCAATCCTCCGTCAACTTTCATCTCCTGAGCCTTGATTGTTGCAGAACCTAAAAGCAATGCTCCTGTAGCAAGGAATGTTCGTCTTGTTTCGTCGGTCTGTGCACTTGCTTGTTTTTTGCGCAGACGGTAGCTGATTGCACTGTGCTTGCAATTGTCGATGCAATCCATACATGCTACGCAGCGGCTGTAATCAATCTTGTGCTCTTTGGTGTTGATGCATGAAGCCTTGCATGATTTTCCACATAGTCCGCAGTTGTTGCACTTGTCAGTATTGATTACTGGAGCGAACAGACTGAAACGCGAGAAGAATCCCAGCACAGTTCCCACAGGACAGATTGTGTTACACCATGTTCTGCCGTGTTTCCATGCAAGAACTCCGGTAATTATTAATGTTATAACGGAAATGATGAATGTGGATATGGATTTTATCCATATTTCCACGCTGTAGAAGGCATAACTTTCAAGCCTTTCCGCACACCATGCAAGTGCATTGTTTCCAAGTTGATATATAGGAGCAAACAGGTTTGATGCAATTCTTCCATATGCACTATATGGCGCAACGAGTGCTGCTATAGAATGTGCTCCCAATACCATCGCAATGACGAACAGCACGAGAATGGTATATCGCATCCAGTTTTTCGCTGGCGAATAACTGAAGCGGTATCTGTTCTTTTTCTGACCTTTCCCATGAATCCATGAAACAATGTCCTGCATGATTCCTAATGGGCAGATCACGGAACAATAGACCCTTCCGAACAATAGTGTCAGCAGTACGAGTCCTGCAACAATTCCAAAATTCAATGCAAGCACTGCGGGCAGGAATTGCACCTTGGCCATCCATCCCAGCCACGCATGAGTTGCTCCGGTAAAGTCTAAAAACAGCAGTGTGATACCCAGAAAGAACACTGCCGCCAATGCGATTCTGATTTTTCGTAGCATATAGTTTAGTTTATACAGTTCTATTTCAACAAACTTACATAAAAACTTTCGTTTTTACGCCCGTTAGAATAAAAATCAAGCCCACATACTATCTTTAAAGGTCAAAAGCGGTCATGACTTCTCAGCCAGCCGCACATCTAACGTAGAACGAGGTCTATGCCTCAAAAATTTTAAAGCCTATGCGAACAGTATGTGGACTTGATGTGCACAAACCTTAGATTTGCAGCGTAGTTTTCTGCATCAAGGTTTGTATGACAAAAGTAGTAAATTT
>JAEIGA010000445.1_pt1 | contig 60131 bp, 112 predicted proteins | sample 9270691 | NCBI WGS metagenome assembly JAEIGA01 (sample SAMN17057246, study PRJNA624740) | gut metagenome | biome: biome; isolation source: fecal sample | host: Bos grunniens | place: China: Xizang | collected 2019 | reverse complement strand
TCAACTGATGGCTGATAGCGCAGACTTCGATGTATCATATTGCGTCAAAGAAACATATACGATGCAACCACCTACTACCCATCCTAACGGCTCTAATGACGACTGGCAGAACGAACCATCTGAGCAGGCTATTTGGATGGCTACAAGAAACAAAAATGTCGGAGGTTCTTGGAGTAATTGGACTATCACTAAAATCAAAGGCGAAGACGGCATATCCCCCTACACCATATCTCTCGACAATGACATGGACAGTGTACCATTGGATAGTAATGGATATCCGACAAGCACAAGTCCTATTGTGACCAAGGTGGAACTATACAAGGGAACTACCCCCATGACATTGACTAATGTCACAGCACCAGACATTCAGGGATTCTCAAAGAATGTATCTGAGCCTACTACGAGTGCCACGATAACCTACACTCCCCAGTCAACAAAGGCTATATCATCTCATAATAATGCCACTATTCAGGTGACAGCGAAAGATAATGGGGTGACTATTACAAGGGATATTGTGTTCACCATCAATGGTGTCAAGGCTGGAGCAGCAGGAGAGGCTGCAATAATCTACAAGCTACGACCCAATACAACTCAGATTGTAAGGGATAAGGACGATAAGCTGTCCGAAGATGAGATTACATTTACCGTTGATAAAGTAGAAGGAAGTGCTGTTTCTGATGCCTCAAGCAACTCTTCTTTGTATGTGACGCTAAACGTTGATGGCGAAGTGTTACCGATGCAAGGCACTTTGGTTAAGAACGTCAAGGTTGATGCAGGAGCCATTAAGTCGTATGTTAAGGCAGAGCTATACGATTCAACTGACACCCTTCTTGACTCTGAGACGATAACTGTCGTAAAAGATGGAACGGATGGTAATGACGCACTTACCCCTGAATACAACATCATTAGAAACTCTGGTTTTGACGAGTTTGCCGAGGGTTGTACAGGAACTATTAAAGAATTGATGTACTGGAACACTGGCCTTGTTGCTAATGGTGTTGTAAAACAAAACGCATTTAATGGTTTATCTGCCGTTTTATTTACAGGTTCATTGTATCAGACTATCCCTTCATTAGCTTCAGGTAAAGATTATGTATTGTCATTCTGGTACTATAGCAACTATGCACCACAAGTAATTTTTACCGCTAAAAGTCTATCCACAGGCAGCGTTGTGTCTTTGGACGCAGATGTCAACTACTCGATTCAGTATAGCGGTAACATTTGCACAGTGACACTCCCTGTTTCCTCATCATACACTAAAGTAACGCTCAAAATTAAAGCATCGGAATACGGAGAGGATTTCGACATTCAATGGAAAAGTTCTGGCAATACAGCTTCTCATCAGGTAAGACTTTCGCAACCCAAGCTAGAGATGGGTAGTGTAGCAACGCAGTACACGAAGACAATCTCTGAGCTGTCTGGTATCGCTGGCGAAGCTGGTCCTATGGCATATCCTGCTGGAACATGGAATAAGACAACTCAGTACAAGCGCACATCCAAGACTGTCCCGTTTGTTTATTACGAGGCTGATAAGAATTACTACTATCTAATTAAGGATAAAGCAGAAGGTAGCGGTCAAAGCCCAACAAATAGCGACTACTGGGATGTGTTCGAGCAGTATGAGGCCATCTACGCCAAGCTGTTGATTGCTAACTGGGGTTTCCTCGGCAGCTCAGAGGGTGCAACCTTCTACGACAGATTCATATTCTCGCAAGTTGGTCACGATGATGAGGGTAAGGTGGGTTACTACGGAGAGTATCAAAAGGATATCTTCAAGGACTATGATATTGACTGGGAAGGAACGGAAGAGCCAATCACAGGAAAGCCCGACTATGGTCTCTCTGGTAAGTTTGTGCCCAATATGTTCTTGGACTTCTACCGAGGTGTTGCTAAGTTCAACATCATGGGTGAGAGCTTTATGAAAGTAAAAGGAGGCACACAACCTATCGTAGTGAATCCGAACGAGTGTATGAACTATCAAGTTGATTTGCTTCAGGACTTCGAATCAGTCGGTGACTATGTTGGCCGAACAAACCCACTTATGGTGCTCCCCGATTATGAAGACTGGAAAAATAAGGGAGTAGCCGAAGGCTCACATATCAATGTAGTCGCCACATCCAACATTAGCTATAGTCAGTCATGGGGAGGATATACAACTAATAAAACCAAAGCACACCATAACGTATATCTCCTTATATGCGCGGATAAGGATATAATCAGTGATGCGGATAGCGCAGGAAGGCCTGAACTCCCTTCATGTACTCTGAATGGTGGCGGAAACTGGTTTATACACCGTGGCACCCGTGCCAAATTCCTTATGCTCACCCCAGGTCAGAATGTTAAGGCTAGGTTGGTATTGCAAGGCACGTCATGCCTGTGGTATATCGAGAATAGCAGCGAGTTCAAGTACGACTCAGCCATCATGTTCCCATCGAATAATGCCTTCCTAGAAGACTATATCAACAGTAGTTCTGGTGGTGCTGCTTCCAACGATAAGGCTGCTCTCGGAGACCCCATAGTATTCGCTTCTGATGCCAACTATTTTGCATGGAATAGTATGACCACAGATGAAGCAAGTAAGAGTTCGCTGGGACTGCTCGTTCCACAGTATGCCTTTGAAGGAATCTACAGGAAAAGATATGAACGTCAAACGGGTCTTCTTCCATCAGGGCACTCGATGCTAGAGACAATGGGTCTGATTGTGTCAAGGTCTAGTGACGGGGACTTCAGTACAAGAGTTCTAGGAGAGTCCGATATGGCCGCATGGGAGAAGGGAGCTGAGTACTTAGGAACTTAAACATAAACAAGATATGAAAACAATAAATTACGAGAGTGATTTCAAGCTAAAGGTAGGATATAGCGATGGCAGTCCTATCAGTGAGCCTTTCCGATTCACCTTCTACACGAAGGTGTCAAGAGGCACGTTTATTGCCGAATACAACGGCAGTGAGTATGTAAACTGCTACCACGATGGAGGCATGGTGAAGATACCCTTCGACAAGCCTATGCTCGGTATGGGTGTGCTGAGTGTGAAGATTGAGCTGTTTATCAACGACTCCGACTTCGCAGATGGTAAGTATGACTATGTGAGCGAAGAGCGCACAGGCATCATCCTTGACAAGGGAGCCACAGAGCCATTCGAGGATATGGAACTCCTCATCTCAAAGCCCAACACGAGAGGAATAGAGATGTTCCTCAGCAAGCCCTATCTTGGTGAAGGCGGAGGTGGTGGCGAAATCCCCAATGGCAGCATTACCGAAGCCAAGCTCGCCAATGATTCAGTATCTACCGCAAAGATTAAGGAAGGTGCTGTGACGGAGAACAAGCTATCCGAGGAGGTTCGAGAGAAACTTAACAAAGAGGTTAGTGGCTATGAACCTCCCGTAGGTGGTATTCCCAAGACTGACCTCTCAGAAGAGGTGCAAGCATCCCTTGACAAGGCCGACACCGCATTACAAGAAGATTCTCTCACCTCCTACGCGAAATTATCGGAGGTGGAAAAAATCGCTGAGGGACTTGTGAAAAAAGATGCTTACACCTCCGATATTCAAGGCTTGCAAGAGGATATTGAAGAGTTGGCTTCTACGATGATTACCGCAGAGCCAGCAGAAGGGGATAGTGAAGAGGTGGAGGACTATGTGCTGATGGCAAGTGATGTGATGCAGACCATTGGAGATAGTGACAAGCCTATCAGCCAAGCAGCCGTGAAGAGTGCTATAAACTCTATAGAGGAGATGATTGTTTCAGTAATAAATACACCGATATGAGTAAGGAGAATAATATACAAGACCTGTTGCACGATGTAGCCGATGCAATAAGGGAGAAGAAAGGTACTGAAGAGTTAATCAATCCTCAAGACTTTAGCAAGGAGATTAAGTCAATCAAGACCTCCTCGTCTATATGGACTGGTCATGCGGATGTAGAAGGTTTGAAGGCTATCGGTTGGGATGACGATGACATTGCCTACTACCAAGAGCATGGAGTGAACTGGATGGAGGAGGATGATGAGTACCATAAGGTGAGTGATGATAACAAGGCTTTGTATGGGGTCATCAATGCGGATAACTACAAAGAATATAAAGATAGGATTGTGTATCTGCCGAAGATTGATTTGCAATTAAAGGGATACGAAACATTCAACGGATTCAGAAAAATGGTCGGATTGCCGATACTTGACATATCCGACACATTAGCTATGTATAACACATTCTTAGATTGTCATTGTCTCCCATATGTTATTCCGATAAAAACCACCTCAATCTACCGCCTTGAAGGAACATTTAGAAATTGTTATGCCTTGTCTTATATCCCGAATTTATCCATTGATTCGAGTGTTGGATTTATACGAACATATGAATACTGCATGTCTCTTGAGAGTGTGCATCTTGATTTCAATGCCCCAGCTTCTTCTATTATCAACCCATTTTCCAACACAGCATGTTTATCTAATGTCAAGGTTCGGGGTATCAATGTTTCGCTACAGTTCAACTCTTGTAGGTTGATATCCAAGCCATCCCTCCTCTACATGATAAACAACGAAGCCGCCACTTCTGCCATCATCATCACCTTACATGCATTAGCATACACGAGCCTATCCACTGACCCAGACATTGTAGAGGCATTAAGCAATCATCCATTAGTAACATTAGCAAGCGCATAATATGAAAGAGATTAAAGCAAGAGAAGGATATTACCTCACCCAAGCAGGAGAGGTGGAGAACAGAATCTTCGTTAAAGCCCTCAAGGGAGCTAATATCAAGGAGGAAGACTGGAGAGAATCTACCGAGGAGGAAAAGAGAGAATATGAATTGAAGTTAGAACAACTAAACGAAGAAGACTATGGCAAAGATTAAGCAACTGAAAGAGGGGGATAAGGTTGTCTACCCCTTGACAAGTACCAAGGCTATCGTGGATGAGAATGGGAATAGGGTTACTATCCCTACCAAGACCTCCGAGCTGACTAATGATAGTGGGTATGTGACGGCTACTAAGGTTGTGGCACAGAGTGCATCTACAGTTACCATTCAACCCAATGTTCTCAACGTATGGGGAGAAGTAGAATCCCTTGACATTACCCTCGCAGAGCCTACTGATGGCACTATTGTCAATGAGTATATGGTTCAGTTCACGAGTGGTGCTACGGCTACCACCTTGACACTATCCAATACTATAAAGTGGATGGCAACACCTAATATTCAGCCCAATAAGACATATCAGTTATCCATTATCAATAACCTTGGTGTGATAGGAGAATTTAATCATGAGTGAGTTTAGAAGAAGATTGATGATGCAGAAGGCTGGAGGGTATGAGTTGGTAGACCATATCCTTACCAATGGCCTTGCGTATATTGATACGGGGTATTTTGTGAATCCGAATACGGAGGTGGAGTTGTTCTGTCGTATGGAGAGAAATGCCAACACTGCCGTAGGAACAGTAGGTAAGACTTATAGTTCTGCTTTTTTTACAACTCCCACAGAAGCCCCGTATATATACCAACTAAACCAAGGAGGTAACCCCGAAGAATGGACAGTTTATTACCTATGGCCTAATATAGCTTATGATTACGGTGGAGCAACAAACGACATCAAGAGCCAAGCCTCATTGTCATCAGACATATCTATCGGGTATAGATATGAAGGTGGAAAATATGTAGGATATGTTGGGGATGTAAGTAAGGTCGTAACAAAACCTGTGCATACATTCGTAAGCAACTCCCTGCTTTTACTAAGTGGTTCATCTAATAGACCCTATCATCTCACCGACCTTTATTTCTATCACTTCAAGATAATGGAGCAGGGAAAAGTCATCAAGCATTTTGTCCCAGCCAAGAAGGGAGACATCTACGGTATGGCAGAGATTATTGAAGGAAAATTTTACGCATCACCTAATGGAGAATCATTTGATTATTAGTTATGAGATACTACAAAGAGATTAACGGAGAAAAGGTATTCTTTAGTGGAATACTCCAAGTGGGCGATAAGCAGATTATCAACCCCACACATGAGCAGATAGTAGATAACGGATGGGAAGAGTATATTCCACCAGTATCAGAACCCTACATCCCTACCTATGAGGAGAGGGTGGAGCAACTGATAAGGGAGAGGTATTCCCTCAGTGCAGAGTTAGCCATCCAGCGACAGAGAGATACGAAGGCAGAGGAGTTTAGCGAGTATTTTGCTTACTGCGAGGAATGCAAGTTAAAGGCGAAAGAGCTATGACAATCGACAAGTATAAGCATGTAGTGGTTAGTGCCATCATCGCGGTGGTGCTCAACCTCTTCCTCCCTTGGTGGGTGGCTGCTATACTTACCCTCGCTATTGGTGTGGGTAAAGAAGTATATGATAAGGTAAGCGGTAAGGGTCATGCCGAATGGAAGGACTTATTAGCTGATTTAGTAGGAATTTTAATTGGAGTATTATGAAGAAGATAGCAACGCACGATTCAGCGACAGGAGAACAGGGCAAAGGAATCCTCTCATGGATAGGAACACCCTTTGCTAGAACACAGAGTAAGGATATCTTCGAGCAGTATATGGCAGGATGTCGAATGTTCGACATTAGAGTTAAGCTCATCAAGGGTGAATGGAGATGTGCTCATGGCTTGTGGCAGTCACAGCGATTAGCCGAAGATATCATCAAGGAGATTAACAGCTTTAGGGATAGATGCTATGTAACCCTGACCTACGAGGGTGGTAAGAGGTACAAGCAAGAGTTTATAGATTTCGTGAAAAGGATTACCGAGGAGTACGACTACATCAAGTGGGGCAGTATCGCCATCAAGTATGGCGAAGGCTCACATCTCCTCAAGGTGCAATACGATTGCGTGCATAAGGTCAAGAACTGGCCAGTCACCAAGAGCAGCTTCCTAGCTCTCAACGGCAGCACATGGCACATCCTCCTCCCCGTCCCTTGGTTGTGGAAGAAGATTTACCACGACAAGCCAGAGTTTAGTAAGCAGTACTATACTTATGTGGATTTCTTGTGAGCGAGAGGGAGTTAATGACTCCCTTTTGCAGTGTTTACAGAATAAACGCTTAAATAATACTAATTATTAGTTTTCAATAAGATAAATTAGTAACTTTGAAGAGTTTAACTATAAGGTGAAAGATTGGATGATATGGAGATGGTGAAGACTATAGTAACGATTGTTACGACTCTCGGTGGGTTCGAGGGGATTAAATGGTTGATGAATCGAAAGAGCAATAAAGTGATAGCAGAAGCATCAGCAGATACAGCAGAGATTAAGGCCGAGGAGAGTGAGTTTACTTACCTCCGTGGTAGGGTTGAGTTTGCCGAACAGCAATTACTTTTGAAAGAACAAAGGTTTGCCGAACAGACATCAGTCTTGAGGGATGCGCAGAGGGACTTGCTCAACTCTACATTAGAGAATGGTAAGTTACAAGCTGAGATAGCGAGGCTTAACGCTGAACGTGCGATGAAGCTGTGTGAGAGAAGAGGATGTAAGGAAAGAATGCCTCAAAGCGGATATTGATATGAAGTATTTTGGCATAAAGGAGTTAGTTTGTCCTCATGTGTATGAGTTGCATGGGGAGAGTGCTTGGCAGTTCTTGGATGATAGGATGTTAGCTAACCTTGAGTATATCCGCGAGGGCATAGGGAAGCCGATAGTGGTGAATAACTGGGCTAGGGGTGGAGAGTATTCCCAACGCGGCCTACGATGCAATACCTGTATATTGGTGATTGAAAAGACCGACCTTCGCAAGGTGTATCTGAGTGCGCATATCCAAGGTAAGGCAGTAGACTTCCATGTGGCAGGCATGACTGCTGAGGAAGTAAGACAGTGGATTATAGACCATGCCGATGAATTACCATATCCCCTAAGGCTGGAAAGGGACGTAGAATGGATTCACATGGACACGAGATGCAACAGTTACGAGAAGGTAGAGCTGTTCGGATAAGTAAAGAAAAGTCGATTTATTTTACTGATGAAGTCCTATGAGTAAAGAAATTCGTGATATTTTTACCGATATAGGCATTGCAGCGGTAGTGTTGGTTATAGCACTACCCTTGCTCTATAAAGGCGGTTGTGAGCCTAAGAGTGAGCCTAAGAGCGATACCATCTACATACATGATACTATCCGTATCGTTGAGCCTACTCCTACTGAGGAGGATGTGGTTAGGCATGACACAGCATCCTTTCCAATGGTTGGGCAGAGTGAGCCAAAAGGTGAACTAGAAAACATTCCAATCTGTAATGAATTGGATAGTATTGGAAGGTTATCAAATGGGTTATCAAATGGGTTATCAAATGACAGTGCAAAGGTGGTCATCCCTATCACTGAACGAACCTACGAGGATAGCACATACAAGGCTGTGGTGCGAGGTTATAATCCAGAATTAGTTAGCTTGGATATATACAATAGAACTCTGTATTATCCCGTGGTAGAGAAGGCTGAAGTTAAGCCTAAGGTGGCAATAGTCGTTGGTCCATACTTTGGTGTAGATGGGGATGGACTCAGTTTGGGCTTGTCTATTACTTTTGGTGTACCAATATGGTCGCGCTAACTTGGTCACAGAGTACCTAAGATGGGAAATTCCCCTTTAATTTCCTCTAATTTCCTGTAAATTCTTGAAGATTCTTGTAATATCTACATGTTTTGCTCTCGTCATTGATGTCGGGAGCATTTTATTTTGCGTGGGTAATTGGTTGATATATAGCAGATAAGAACTGGCATAAAAATAAGGTGTTTTTGATATGCTTATTTTGCAAGGGAATCGGTAAAAGAATCTCCATTTTCCTTACCTATCAATACTCACAAGTTAAGAAATTCCCAATTTTCTTTACTTATGCTCGTTGCTAATTAAGAAATAGCTTGTTTTCTTTATTAAAACAGAGGACGGATTACTCCGCCCTCGTTTCTCCTTCAACACATGGTTGGCGAGATGTCTTCTTTTAGGATGTGCCAAACGTCAATGCAAAGGTATGAAAAAGAGCCGACTTTCACAAGCCAGCTCCGAAATTTAATCTAACCCTTAAATATGTTTCTCAATTGCACTACAAAGATACAAAAATACGCTTACTCAGCAAACCTTTTCTTTTAGATATTGTTGTCTTATCGTAACCAAAACCTTTTACAATGGAGAAAAGAGAAGTAAAGTTAGTAAGACTGCTCCCTTCTGAGGGGAAGAAATTGAAAGTAACGGTAACTAACAAGTATCATCCTGAAGAGCCACCGCTAGACTACTACTGCGATGATGGATATATCGTCCCCGAAGATGAGATTATCGCAATTAACGAAGTCGAGTATGAGGAGTGGGAAGAAGGTCGAAAGGATTATTGTTGTGGAGTTTGTCGTTTTTAACTTATGAGTATGAGAAATAAAGTAGAGATTAGAGCCTTTGCCGTAGAGCAGGTAGTGAAGATGCGTTGCATGAGTGATTGCACTATTGAGGATGTTGTTGAACAAGCCAAGCTGATTGAGACGTATGTCGTGGGCGGAGCTAAGCTATCAGAGGATAGCGATGAAGCGACTGAGCTAATGAGTCTCATTGCGGACATGAAGGATATGCTCAAGCACCAACTTGAGAAAGAGTATCGTTTCCCCACTTACGATGAGGTGATGGGCAAGCCTAACGATGAAGCACCCATTATGGGATATTGCTTAAAGCCGAATGAAGCATGAGCTATACAATCGAGCCAAGGGCATCGTAATCAAGCATACTGAGGTAGGCGAGGATATGTTGCTCAAGTCACACAGGGAGGATTGCGTGGATGCGCGATGCCTCCTTGTTTGTGCTTTGGGTAGATATGGACTTACCGATACTGAGATAGCCGAATTGATGGGTCTTACTCGCCCTTGTGTGTGCAAGCTAAGGATGTCTTTTGATGACCGAAGGAGGAAAAGAATGTTTTCTATTCTGTGGAGACAAATTAGCAACGAACTAGAAACGGAGTAGTAACAAAGCCCTTTATGAGTGCCATACATAGTGAGACCTTTGTCACACCTAGCGATATTGTTAGGCCAACTTAAACATTTTGTTTTATGAGTGACAAAACTTATGTGTTTGAACAGACCCCTCAGACGGTGGATGCGGTAACCGCTTCTCTCCTTGGTCGTAACAATGGAGGTATGTTCGGTGGTAATGGCCTTGAAGGTCTTATCGGTTTGATTATCGCTGCTGGCATCTTCGGTGGCAACGGTAATGGTTGGTTTGGGGGTGGTGGAAACAATAATGCAGAGCGTGAGATGCTTATGCAGGCAATCAATCGCAATGGCACAGATTTGGCTACCCTTGCATCCAACTACAATTGTTCTATTGGTCAGGTAAATGCCGCCATCAATGGCTTGGCTGGTCAGATTTGCAAGTTGGCAGGTGACCAAGGCATCTCATCTGAGCGTATCATCAACTCCATTTTGTCGGGTAATGCTGCTGTGACCAATCAGCTTGCTCAGTGCTGCTGCGAGTTGAGTGGCACTATCACTCGTGGATTTGCTGACCTCGGCTATGCTACACGCGACCAGACTTGCTCAATCGAGAAGGCTATTGCTGCTTCAACCGCAGAGATTATGGCTGGACAGCGAGCTGCTGAGATGCGTGAGATGCAAGAGAAGATTAACACTCTTCAGGAGGAGAAGCAGACCTACAAGCTTGGTACTATGATGGCTCAGAACAGCGCACCTTTGGCTGCTGCTATCAATGCATTGCAAGCTGATGTGAATGGTATCAAGTGCAAGTTGCCTGAGACAGCCACAGTGCCTTATTCTCCCGTAGTTGGCATCCCTAACTGTGTAGCTGCTCAGTATGGCTTGTATGGCTTCCCCTTTGGGTTTAATGGTGGTACTGGTTCATTCTTCTAATTGATGAGAGTATGATTTCTAACACTAACAATCCCATCGCATTGCAGAGCATAGGTGTGACTGTTACGGCAACTGAGGTTCAGTTCTCATTCCGCAACAGACCCACATGGGGCAGACCTTACTTCGGTGGTCTGTATGCATACCTTGCTCAGGCAATCCCCACTGGGACTACAGCAACCTTGCCGATAGTGTTCACTTCACAAGGTGGCAATCCTACACCAGTGGTTGGCTTGGACGATGAGCCTATAACGGTAGCGAGTATAACAGGTACTGGGGTGTACCATCTCTTCTATGACCAACGTGCCGATAGATTGCAGTTGCTTTCACCCTACATTGTGTAACCTAAAGTAATTAACCATGTTTCAAGGTTTAAGACAGAATAGTATTATCTACATATTGGAGAAGAATGGCGTACCATCCCTCAAGGTAGGTCAAGTTGTGTCGGTAAGCAACCCACAGCCCAAGTTTGGTACGTTCAATCCGAATATGCTACAAGAGACTTTCGTGGATGTTACCGCCAAGGTAGACAACGAGACGATAGAACTCAAGCAATTGCCAGCATCAAGCAATTTCGCTAACCTCAATGGTGCTTTTGTGAGTGACAACCGAGACGTAATGAGTTCGGAAGTAGAGGCAATCCTAAAGAACAGCGAGCAAGTAATAGATAGTGTACCTTATCATGAAGATGTGAAGGTAGCTTGCAAAGACATGTTCCGTGTACTCAATCCGCAGGTTGTCAAGGAGCAGGAGCGAGATGAAAAGATGGGTATGCTTGAGAAGCGCATCGGAGGCATGGAAGGTACTCTTGATGATATTATGAGTATGTTGAAAACATTGAACAAACAAAGTAAATCAGTATGAAAGTAAAGAAGTTTGAAGAGAAGGTCGAGAAGCTATCCGACTACAATGAGAAGCTGTTGCATTACGCTGGTAAGATGATGCAATGCATCGAAGAGTTGTCCGATGAGGACTATGGAGAGCGTGACGATGACGATGATGACGAAGAAGATTTTATGGAGCGTGGTTATCGCAGAAGTAGCCGTGGTGGAGGTTACGATGGTGGTATGAGACGCAGACGTGATTCCCGAGGTCGTTATATGTAGTAATAATCTAAAAGGGTAGGGGAGCAATCCTCTACCCATTAAGCATTCTATTATGAAATATCCGCTAGACATATATGATGACTATCCCAAGGCGATGAAGAGCTACCTCCAGTATTATGGTTGGAACTTCAACAAGAAAGCCTGTGACTTCGCTACAAGCAATATGTGGCGAATGGGTAGTGACTCCAAGAAGGAGAAGGTAAAGACCCTATCTAAGGAGGAAGTTGACGAAATGCTTACCAAGCATGGAGTGAAGGTTGAGCATAATGAGGGGTACAACTATGTATTCGTGGCCAACATGGGTAAGGCTGATTACCCAAAGTCTATCCCCGATGAGATGCACTTGGCATGGTATATTAAGGAGGTTATTGATGACCCCGATAATGAGGGCGGCAATGTTTTCCGTAAGTGGTATGCCGATATGGTAGGTAAGGGTGAAATGGTTGATTGGGAGGACTTGAAATGATACGTCAACGCTTCATACTCGAAAAGTACGATTGGCTGGTATGGGTATACTATGCCGTGGATGACTATTATGTGGACGAGATATTGGAGCGTTTGAATAGTATCGGGTGCAGTCACTCGTTTCTTCGGGAGGCTAAGTCCAATATGAGCAATGGGAAAATGAATACAGGACTGACGTATTCTAATCTAAAGGCTCGTATGACCGTCATGGTCATTGGACTGGCAGACTCTCCCGAAGAGTACGAGAACTCCATCACCCATGAGCGCAGGCACTTGGAAGCTCATATAAGCAAGAGATTCCATTTAGACCCTTACGGTGAAGATGTGGCCTATTTGGTAGGAGATATAAGCTATGCCATGCATCCTATATCCAAGAAGTTTGTATGTGAGCATTGTCTTAAGAGTTTGAAGCATGAAAGAAAAAGTGGACATACTTATAGAGAATATGGATGATATGAGAGACTATTTGGTGTCTGAGGTTATTGCTCTCGCGCGTACCTTATTATAATAGTCTCTCACTACGCATATTAATGTAGTCATCATAGGAGTGGGGGTTATCTACATAGTCAATTACCCTCTCTATGACTATTTTTGCGTGTCTTACGGCATCCTTGGCATAATAGCTTATTACACCTCTATTATATGAGGAATGTCCCAAACAATAGTCTATGATGCTATCTTGAACACCGAGGTCATGGGCGAACTGAGCAAATGTCTTTCGTGCTGATGAGAATGTTACCTTTTCTTTGATACCCAAATCTTTAGCTAACTGGGTTATAGCTTTCCCTAAGTATCGGCACAAGTTAACGAATGAGAAATTGTAATACAAATTAAGCTTCCCATTTGGACCTCTGTATTTGTGGATAATCCTCTTTGCCTCATACGGGATGTGAAGGATGGTGTTATCTTCACTGATAGTTCTATTCTTAATCTTTGTTCTTTTAAAAGAGACAGAGTCTGATATAAATGTATGAGACAATAGGTCAACTGGGTTCATTCCACATAGATAGAATGAAAGCATGAACATGTCTCGTGCCATGCATTTCTTATATGAAGGAGGATTACTATCTCTGATTTTGATAAGAGACTCACGCGAGATGGCAATATCCCTAACTGGTGCTTTACCAATCTTTGTGCTTATAAATGGATGAATTGTATATGCAACTTTACCATATTGTATAGCTCTATTCACGACTGCCTTGATTTGAGAAAGCATCATGTTAGCAGTTGTTTCTGAAAGTTTCTTCTTTTGCAATAGATATTTCTTAAAGTTGACAATAATAAAAGGAGTCATGTCTTCAAGAATTATATCTATTCGTGTGAACTCGATAAAATACCTCATGCTACGTTCTATGAGAACTGCATAAGAGTGTCGTTTCTCTCGTTCAAGCTCTTCGATGTACTCCTTGCACACTTGTGAATATGTAGGCTTTTCCTCTTTTTCCGCTTCTTGGGTCAGGAGGTCTTTAAGCTGCTTGCATGTATAAAGTTGTTGGCAATGAATTGAGTCAAGCTTGTCTTGAAAGAAGTCAATCATCGCTCGAAGCTTTGCATTTGTTATTGTAGCATCAGCTTCCTTTATGACTTGCCCATCTTTAAAATGGGTTGGTGATGTGACTGAATAACGAGTGTTGATGTACGTTGTCTCTCCTCTGTGGCAGACTGAAATTTTAATTTTGAATCTACCATCCTTGAGAGGTTTGTTTTTGATAATTGTAAGTCTTAGTGTAGCCATAAAAATCTCGGGACAAGTTTTTTCACATGTTTTTCCGTCCAGCACTGGACAGGAACCTGTTTTTTTATAAACAAGTTTCGCTGTCCAGTAGTTCAAAACATCCCATATAAAGGGATGTAATACACTGATTTACAACTAATTCAAAGACCAAACATCTTTGAGCCGAAAGCGGGACTCGAACCCGCGACCTACGCATTACGAATGTTTTTGCTAAATCGGGCTTAATTTATGGATACTCAATTAGTTGCAAATCAGATTATTTTTATTCGGGACAATGATTTTCGCATTTTTTGTCGGATTTGGCTCTGATTTTAGAATGTTTTTTGAGTACTGAAAGCATGAGTTCATTGTCTGAAAACATAGAGCCTTGGCCAGTGATTAGCCAGTTGGAGTTTACACCAAAATCCCTTATAATATAATATAGGTATTCGGAACATACAGACCAGTTCTCTCTGTATCGGAGACTGCGCAGGTTTCCTGCGTTTAGCCCATGCATTTTTGCGAAAGTTCCAACACCTCTTATTACTCCTTTAGATTTCAGAGTATCGAGAGCCATAAAGAATCGTTCCTTGATTCCTTGTGAGATATTTTCATTTCCCATACAACTGCTGTTTTAAAGTCCTATTTTCGGTACTTAGTTTTACTATCTCTGCTGATGCATCGTTTAATAGTTCCTTCAACCTTTCTATCTCTTGTAATAAAGAGATTGTTTGGTCTTCATCTATATCATGCTTTTCCGCAAGTAATGTTCCCTCTCCTTTTATGAGCCATGTAATATTAAAAATGTTATCAAATGCCTCGTTGAACATATACAAGAATCTTTCCGATATTTGTGATTTTCCACCAAATATATTTGTAATATTAGATTTTGCTTTGTTCATGCATTCGGCTATAGAATGTACTGACCTAGCTCTTCCTGTCTGTTTGAGATAATCCTTCGCTATTATAAGTCTTTCAAGCCTTGATGCGTTATCTGTCCCTATTGGCGATTTTGAATTATTCGCTATTACATCATCAACAATAAACCAATCGTAATCCATGCCAAAATTGGTCATCATTGCCTTTTTAATGTAAGTAGAAGGTAATGGATATTTGCCTGATTGTTTATCAATACTAAAAAGTCTTTGTATTGATTGTTGTGCTACTCCTATTTTAATGGCAAACTGCCTTACAGTGTATTCATTGTTTATGATGAACTCATAAATCTTCCTGTTTACAGGAGGTGCATCCATTATGCGCTGGTTAATATTTGACATAATTCCTTTGTTATTATGTTTGTTTTCATTAACTTTGCACTCGATACGTGACAATCCGAGTGCCAATCTCTAGTATACAAAGGGGCGTCACGTAAGCCTACTTAATATTCGTCTGTAATGCCCTGTGTTGTGAAACATTGGGCATTTGTTTTAGTATAAATACCACCCAATAGTAAACTATTAGTATAATTTCTTTGTTATATCAAATAAAAATCGTAACTTTACATCGCAAAAATCATAGTAACAACTAAAAACGATTCAAAGATACTAGAAATGGGTAACAAAAACAAAGAAAATGTTGACAATGTTAGAAAAATGACCCTTGAGGGTTATTACAAACGTTTGTCAACTTTAGCCCCTCGCACAGCTTTTATTAGGGAAATTGTAAGAATTACAGGAGTAACTGAACCAACTGTTGTTAATTGGGTAAATGGCGCAAAGCCACAGAAATACGAACATGTGATAGCCTTAAGTAATGTTACTGGAATAAAGATTGAGGATTTATGGGAGAGATAGAATTCTACATGTTTGGAGGTAAGCTGTGGGCAATCTTACCCGATGGGAGTAATAAGGTGGTTACAGAGAACGATGTAGATATTGTTAGTTACATCCTTGACATTATCAGCGAGAGATACCCCGATGCATACAAGGCTCTGTCTGAATGTTATGCGAGTACATCGCTTAATATCCCATACTATCAGTATCTAATGGTGAGAAGATTCTGTAAGTGCAACTTTGGTTCATTGGATAACACACGCTCGGATATTGACGTGAATGGTAATATGAACTTCGAATTTGTTGCTTGTCCACTCAGAGGTGAGTGTCAGTATGAATGTAGGATTTGTTCTCCAAAGTTGAATAGCAAAATATCAGATGCTGAAATGAGAGTTATGGAGTGTGTGTATAACAATATGAGCACTGACGATATAGCTGAAAAGGTGTTCCTGTCTCCTAATACTGTTAAGCAGCACGTAAAGTCTGTATATGCCAAACTTGGAATACATAGTAGAGGTGAGTTTATCAAGTATGCAAGTTCAAATAAATTGTTCCATGAATAAAGATGTATTACAGATTGCCCTTGGAGGCATCACGTTCTCTCAGCGTGAAAGTGAGAGAGTTGTAGGTGGTAGAGATAGATTGTTTGACTTGGTTGGTCAAGGCAAAATAAGAGCTGAGAAAAAGCCCAAAGACAGACAGAATGGTCGCTGGTATTGCAATGCCTACGATGTGATAAAGTATGCAACTATTTAGTATTAACCTTATAAATTAAAGCATCATGAGTTTAATTAAGAAAAGTACAGAGTTGGTAGTTCCTACTACCGTAAAGATGATGGTCTACGGCCAAGCTGGTATGTTCAAGACCACCACAGCATTGTCAGCACCCAGTCCCTTGTTGTTGGACTTCGACAATGGAGTAAAGCGTGTCAACATGTCACACCTTGATGGAGTCGATATTGTACAGGTGTCTTCATGGAAGGATGTAGATGAGGTGATGAGAGAGGATTTGTCAGCCTATCAGACAATCGTAGTAGATACTATAGGTAAAATGATGGACTTCATCATCGCAGATAAGTGCGGTCAAAAACAACCTCAGATTAGAGATTGGGGTGCAATCAATCAAGAGTTCACTCGATTCACACGAAACCTTGCGATGCTCAATAAGAATATCATCTTCGTTGCTCACCGAGACACACGCAAGGAAGGAGATGAGACTGTCTTCATTCCAGCTCTCCGTGAGAAATCATACAACAGCATTGTTACTGAGCTTGACCTCTTGGGTTACATGGAAGCACGAACTGAGAATGGTCAGCGTAAGTGTACTATCACTTTCGACCCTACTACAAGGAACGATGGTAAGAACACTTGCAACCTCCCCTCAGTTATGGTTGTTCCTAACATTTTGGATGCTTACGGCAATCCGACAGCCAAGAATGATTTCATTCAGGAGAAGGTATTGAAGCCCTATCACAATATGCTCAATGTTAAGAAGCAAGAGCAAGAGAAGTACATGAAAGTGATGGAGGAAATCAAGGATGCCATAGCTCAGATAGCTGATGCTGAAGGAGCAACCGCATTTGTGGATATGATTAACCAGTTTGACCATGTGGGAAGCTCATTGGCAAAGGGAAGACAGTTGTTCTTGGCCAAGGTTGCTGAACTTGGTTTGATTTGGGATGCTAAGACTAAGACCTATGGAAAAGCAGCCTAAGTATAAGGTCTATGCTACGCTTTTGGATTCGTTCTGGGGTTACCTTAATAGCGATGTAATCTACAATCGCTATTGGGGTTACTCCGAGAACCCACCTCACACAGAGGAGGAGTTCCATGAGCAGAAGTTTCAAGACCTCATCAATACCATCAATAGGGTTCCGTTTGAAAGCGAAGCAGCCGACAAGGGTACTGCATTTAATGAGGTGATTGATGCCTTGATTGAGAACAGGCAGCCAAACAACATGACTATATCAAGAAGTGAGGATGGCATGAATTATATCGTAGGCTATAAGGATTACACCTTCACTTTCCCAATAGGTATCTGCAAGTCACTCTCAAGCCATTATAAGGACGCTATAACGCAGCAACTTGTAGAAGCTATCCTACCCACCAAATATGGTGATGTGCTCGTATACGGCTACATAGATGAGCTTAAGCCAATGAGTGTTCATGACATCAAGACCACTGGAAGCTACTCGGTGGGCAAGTTCAAAGAGAACCACCAGCATTTAGTATATCCTTACGCTTTGATGCAGATGGGGAACGATGTGAGAACCTTTGAGTATGACGTGGTGGAATGGTCAAGAGGAGGAGGAGTCAATGGAGTTTACACGGAGACTTATGTGTTTGACCCCGACAGGGATATACCTATCCTCCGTGACCATGTAGAGCAACTGATTGAGTTTATAGAAGACAATAGAGATTTAATTACTAATAAGAAAATTTTCGCAGAAGATGAGTAAATCAAAAAACTTAGTTTTGCTTACAGGTAACGTAGGTAATGACCCCAAGGTTAATGCTTTGGAGAATGGTATCAAGGTAGCCACATTCAGCCTTGCAACAAGCACTGGAGGTTACACAAGTAAAGAGGGAAAGGAAATCCCCGAGGTGACCCAATGGCATAACATTGTTGCTTGGAGAAGCTTGGCTGAATTGTGTGAGAAATTCATCCACAAAGGTGATAAGGTTGAGATTATCGGCACTATCCAGTATCGTGAGTATGAGAAGGATGGTCAGAAGAGATATGTCACTGACATTGTAGCTTCTGATATTATCCTCAGTGGTGGAAAGAGTGAGTCTAACAAACCTCCCATGCCATCAGTGGATAACATGCCCACACCCGACATGATGCCGAATATCCCACACAACGATGACCTTCCGTTCTGATGTTGTACAACCTATCCAATCCGTATGAGGTAGACAGATGCCGAGAGTATCTGAATACCTTATGCGGTAAGCAAGCCATTGTAGAGGTCAAGGAGAAGAAGAAAACTCGTACCTCTCAGCAGAACAAGTATTTGCATACCATATTGTCATACTTTGCATGTGAGTATGGATGTACAGCAGAAGAGGCGAAGCTTGACTTCTACAAGCGGACTTGCAACAAGGAGATATTCGTCAAGAAAGTAATCAATAAGTTTGGCAAAGAAGTGGAGACAGTAAGGAGTTCAGCAGACCTTGATACAGGGGAGATGACAACGAGCATCGAGCGTTTTCGTAACTGGGCTGTGTCTGTAGCAAGCATTTACATTCCTAGTCCCTATGAGCATGAGTTCCTTATCCACTGCCAACAAGTAATCGAACAAAATAGAGAGTTTGTATGAATTATGAATACTTGCCCGATTGGGCTATAATTACCGAAAAGAAATGAACTGGTTTGAAGTAAAAGTAAAGTATGGTAAGACATTCGAGAATGGTGTCTTCAAGAAGGTGTCTGAGTGGTATCTCGTAGATGCTGAGACATGCACAGAGGCAGAGGCAAGAAGCATTGAGAGCCTTGCTTTCGCTGATAGTGAGTTGGAGGTCAAAGACATCCGTAGTGCTGCATACAATGAGGTGTTCTTAGGTCAAGGCGAGAAGTTCTACAAGGTCAAGTTGTCATTCATTACGCTGGATGAGAAGAGTGGTGCTGAGAAGCAGACAAACAGCTACACCCTCGTTCAAGCCGATGACCTCCGTGAAGCAATCAAGAACCTTGATGAGCAGATGAAGGGGACGATATGTGACTATCGAATCCTGTCTGTACAAGAGACTTCTATTGTTGATGTAATCATGAGATAGGTATGACTCGGATAGTAAAGAATGATATAGCTGACAATGATATGCCCAAGCTTGACATGTTCAAGAATTGCCACAAGACAAGGATATTCAAGTGTTGCATGAGTTGTGAACATAAGAATATCAATGCCAAAGGTGAACGAATTTGTGAAAAGACAAAAAAGGCCGTTGACAAGTACGGCATCTGTAACAAATGGTTCTTGTCTCGTGGGTTTGAGCGAGCAGGAGCAGGTGATGGCAATGTAGATGTTCACTGCCGAGACAAGTTCATCGCACGTAGGATTAAAGAACTGGAAAAGCTAGGATTCTTCAAGGATGAGAAGTGTAAGCAAGAAACAAGCGGCAATCAATAGAGAGCTTTTTAGGATAAAGAGCTTACTTGATAAACGCTGTGTTATATGTGGGAGGGTTGGCAACGACCTTTCCCACATACTCCCACGGAGCTTGTACCCAGAGTATCAGACTGACCCAAGGAACTTACAGATATTGTGTAGAGACTGCCATAGGAGGTTTGATGATGACAGGGCATTTCGTAGGGCACAGACTAAGATTGTTGAGAGAGCGAAAGAGATTGATGAATGTGCTGCTAATAGGTATTTTGGACTATGAGATTTCCTTTTAACCAGCCAAAGAGCAAGTATCGAAATGAGAAGGTCACCTATCAAGGCATGTCCTTTGACTCCAAGAAAGAACTGCAAAGGTATCTGTTCCTACTAGATGCAGAGCGAAGAGGTGTAATATCTGACTTACAGAGACAGGTCAAGTTTGAGCTGATACCAGCTATCACAGAGGAGTATGTGGCGCACCTTAAGACGAAGGATAAAGTCAAGACACGCACGTTACAATTGGCCGTGATGTATATCTGTGACTTTACTTACATCAAGGATGGTCAGATGGTGATAGAGGATGTGAAGAGTTCTCCTAGTTTAGTGACTAAGGAATATAGGCTAAAAAAAAAGATGATGTTTGCTATTCATAGATTAAATGTCAAGGAGGTTTATAAAGCCACTGAAGCTATTTAATTTTTACGCAAAGCCAACTTTTGATATATTTTCTTTGTTATTTCAAACATAATGCTTAACTTTACAAGCAAATTAAATATAACAACATCATGAGAACAAATGGATTTACTTTCATTTCTCCTATTCATGAGATGATACAGTCTTTAGATAGTGAGGAGTCAAGACTGAAAATGTATGAAGCTACTGTTGAATATGGTCTAAATGGGAATGTTGCTGATTTCAGTGAAGATAATACAGGATTATCGAAATGGTTTTTCTCATTGATAATGAAAATTATTGATGATAACAAGTCAAGGACAGAGCAAATAAGGAAAAAGCGAAGCGAGGCAGGTAAACTTGGTGGCGCTCCAAAGGGCAATAAGAACGCATGCAAGAAGTAGTTTATGGGAAGGAATAGGAAAGAGGGATTTGATTATTTCCCATGCGATAGCGGATTCTATGACGATGTTAAGATAATGCGTCTTATGAAGTTTCACACCTATGGTGGATATGTATACCATTACTTATTGTGTCAGATATACAAGAATGGATACTATATAGACTTTGATGACAATGCTGCATTTCTCGTATCTAATAGGTTTAATATAGATGAGAGTGATGTTGTTGATATAATCCAGTTCTGTATGAAAGTAGGTTTATTTGACGAGAAGTTGTTTGATGAGAACAAGGTTATTACATCACACGGAATACAGAAAAGATACCTAGAAATAAGCCAAAGAGCCAAGCGAAAGGTGGTTATAGAAAGATATAACCTAATATCTGGTTCTTCCGAAGAAAACGATATAAATTCCGAAGAAAACGCCATTTCTTCCGAAGAAAACGATATAAATTCCGAAGAAATGCATCATACCACGTCATTTACTCCGAATACTTCGGGATTTCCTTTTAATAGTAAAGATAAAAGTAAAAATATATTACTATCTAACGATAGTGTACAAAACTCCGACTCGGAGAGCAATCAATCAGGTGAGCATATTACCCCCCCTATAAGAGAAAAACCCGATTATGAGATTGTGGTTGGATTATGGCATGAAGTCTGCAAGAGTTACCCACGAGTGACCAAACTAACGGACAAGCGAAAGAAGAAGGTTGACCAACGCATGAAGGAGCTTGATTGGAACTATGAGCAGCTAAGGCTTATATTTGAGAAGATGGAAGCATCATCATTCATGAGGAGCGGTAGCTGGGCAAGTTTTGATTGGGTGTTCACTTCTGAGGGCAACATGACCAAGGTGCTTGAAGGGAACTATGACGATAAAACTGGAGCAAGAACATTTCAACAAGTAAACAAAGACGTAAATGACCTATGGGCGAACAGATGAGCATTAAGGAGACTATTCAGAACCTACAGAGTTTCCAACAGAAGAGTAACGATGCATTTCTCAGGTGGAGGGTAGACCTTTGTATCGAGGATGCAATGGACATTGTGAGAAGGATTGGTAGAATGTACGAGGCTGACTTCACAATAGATAAAGACAATGAGTTTGTATACAGAAATCTTGTCAAGTGGGTTAATGGGGATGACACCTTGCAAGCTCTTGACCCTAACACACAGAAACCGATATATGGCAATCGTAAGGGAGGTATTTACTTGGCAGGCACAACAGGCAGCGGAAAGACACTTTGCATGGAGATAATCAAAGCCTATGCAACCTATGTTAACGCAAGAGTACAGATATACCCCCATGAGCCTAAGACCCTATCATGGCAGCCTAAACATGCGACAAGTATCGTAGATGCCTATGCAAGCACAGGCAGCCTAAATGGAACTGATGAAGCAGATATACTCTTCATAGAGGACTTGGGGTGTGAGGCTGATTCAGTATCATACATGGGCAATAAGATGGATGTAATGAGGCGCATACTCGAATATAGGGGAGATTACAGAAACAAACTTACTCTTATTACTACAAACCTACCAATGATGTCAGATTGGACTAAGAACCGCTATGGTAGCCGTGTTATATCACGATTAGGACAATTGAATTACTATGAGCTTAAGGGTAAGGATAGAAGAATGTAATATAATAAAGGCAAAATGAGATTATGAGTGAGTTCCAACAATTGCCAAGCACAGCTATACAAGTACATGATGATGAATGTGAAAAATTCGTGCTTGGTACAGCAATAATGAAAGTAAATGCTCTTGCAGAGATTAGGGAGTTTGTTTCAGAAGATAGTTTCTATGTATCTAAGCATAAGGCTATATGGAAGGCTATAATAGCTCTTGATGATAAGGGGGTATCGCCAGATATAATTACTGTTCTTGGAGAATTGCAATCTCAAGGGTATACAGAGATAACGCCAGTTGATATTGCTGAAATTGGTTGCAAGTCAGTTATAGGTAGTGCCGTTCCTCATGCACTAAGACTGAGAGACTTGTATGTCAGGAGACAGATGTGGACTATTGGACACAGACTTGTAAACGCAGGAAGCACCGAGGTTGATAGCATTGATGATGTTCGTGAGATGCTAAGAGAAGGCATTGATGGTCTTTTCTCTCAAAATGATGAAAGTATTTTCACCTTGGAAGAGGTTACAAAGATGTTGTATGAACTTGTATGCAAGAACATTAATGGGCAAGGTGTAATAGTTGGGACTCCTACTGGATTCAAGAGGTTAGATGAAAAAGGAGGATTGCACAAATCCGATTTGGTGATAGTTGCAGGTGAATCTTCTCAAGGTAAAACGTCATTTGCTACATCAATGGTTCTGCATGCATTGCAAAAAGGAGCTAAGATTGCTTTCTATTCTATTGAGATGACTAAGGTTCAGATAACTGCACGAATGGCGGCAATGATGAGTGGTGTGTCTTCTAGTGATTTGCTATATTCTACTAATTTAGCCCCCGACCAGCTATCAAGATTTGACACAGCTCTAGGCGCAATGATGAATTATTCTCTATATTTCGATGATAAGTCTACAAGTAACCTCGAAGGTATTTTGAACAGTATTCGGTCACTGAAAATTAAGTATGACATAGATGGTGTTGTTGTAGATTATTTGCAAATCCTTAATGTAAACTCTAAGAATAACAATAAGGAGCAGGTGATGGCTGATGCTGCACGTAAGTTGAAGAATTTAGCGAAAGATTTGGATATATGGGTAATTGCATTATCTCAGCTTAATCGTGATAGCCAAAGCCCACAGCCAAACCTTAACCGATTACGTGATAGCGGACAGATAGCAGAAGCTGCTGATGTCGTATTATTCGTTTATAGACCAGAATATTATGGTAGAACATTCCCTGAACCTTTTGAAAATGAATCTACAAAAGGCAAAGCTATGATAGATATAGCTAAGGGTCGCAATATTGGCACCATGCGTTTCCTATCAAGGTTTGAACCTCATTTAACCTTGTTTTCCGACATTGTTGAAGAGAGTTTATACGAGATGCCCGCATCTAATGATGTGCCATTTTGATTTTTGTAAAAACATTTGGTATATTTTCTTTGTTGTTACAAATGTAATTACTACCTTTGTAGTCGGAAATTAAGATAAACTATATGGCTAACCGCTCATTTGACATACAGCATTCTGGCATAGTAAACTCGAAAACAGGTCATATGATTTGTTTTAATTTCCCCACCCTACGGAGTCGCCAAGCGTCTCTGTAGGGACTTTTATTTGAAATTCCTATGACGAAAGATAAACAGAAACGATTTGCCGACCTTGCTACGACTAAGTTTGTAGCTGACATTCTTATGGTCGGTGAGCTTGAGAGATTCATCAGTAAGGCTCAGATTGCCTTGCAGGAGAATGGTTTGTATAAACAGCAGGTCAAGCGACAGATGGGCGAGATGACCAAGTGCCAGCGCAGACTATTCGGTAATGTACAAGATGCCGAGGCTCAGTGGTACACCCCCATCTATACCAAGTGCTTCCCCTACTATGCAAAGAAGTTCACTGGTGATGGCATGAGTGTAGCCCGTCAGATGCAAGCTGCCTTCATCTCTGAAACCAGAGACCGTTCACAGATGCTCTATCTCAACTACAAGCAACTGATGGACAAGCACGGCATAGCTCAGAGTGAGGTGAGAGCATTGTTGTACACCGTTAGCGCATTGTCACGCATCGCACGAAGAATCAGCGAGCGCATATATGAGCAGATGGAGATTGTGCTCTACAATCGTGTTGTGAACAAGCACCCTCAGCGAGTGAATGACAAGATTGAGCATTGTGTGAAGGAGATATTGAAGACTATCGGAGCAGGTGATTTCTCCATTGAGAAGGAGGAGTTCAAGCCTATAAGAGAGTACATCGAGGGTATCACCAAGAGCTTAATATCTGACGATGCTGCCAAGATGGTGTGCAAGGTGATTGAGCAGTTCACCTACGGATATGTTGATTACTGCATTGCTCAGATGGTCATTGATGCTCACGGGAAGGGATTGCCTGATGGTGTATGGTTAGAAATGAATGAGATGCTTGGCAAGGATGGCTATGCCGACTGGGATGCTTTCTTGATGAGCATAGATGTGGATGATGATGATGATGCTATTGATGTTATAGAGAGATTGCCAAAGGATAATGACCTCCTCACACACGTGGCACAGACCTTGCTTCAGCGTCTGCCCTATGTGGAGGAGCTGAAGGATAGCGCAGTAGGCGCATAATGGAGAGTTACCCAAGTGGTGAAGGGGGCACACTGCTAACGTGCTAGGTCAAGTAATTGGCGCGATGGTTCGAGTCCATCACTCTCCGCAACCCAATTGAGGGTGTCCTTCTGAAAGGAATGTTTTTCATTTTGTGTTGTTCGCAGGTCAATATGGGGTAGGGCTATCAGTTTTGGAGAGTTTTCTGATGTAAGTTACCAAGGAGAAACCACGAGCACATTTCCGAAAAAGATTGTGGATGCATGTAGCCGATAGAGGGTATCGGAAGTTCTCAAAGGGCGAGACAGTTGGTGGTTCGATTCCACTTCATGCAACAAGTTTAACTATCATTTAATATTATGCAAGTAAAGTTTTTCTCATGTGGAGAAATGTTTCTAGAAAGATTGGAGCAAGACATGAATACGTTTTTATCTTCAAAAGTAGCCGAAGTGATAGACAAGAATGTGTTTTTTGATGGTAAACGCTGGAATATAGTAATTTTCTATATGCAGAAATAGTTATGGAAAACGAATATTTGACCGTACGAGAACTGATAGCGGATCTACAGAAGCTAGACCAAGACAAACCCATTTGGCAGATATATGATGGCTTCTTTGTTTGGCCAGCGAAAGTAGAGGTCGTTGATGAACACGCTGCTGAATGCGGTTCTAGTGACGGAGTGAAAGAGGGTGACTATGCTTTCATCTGCGGATAATCTAGCCCTAGACGAGATGAAATGTAGGTGTAGACGAAGATTATTCTAGGGCAAGACGAGAAATAATGTAGGGCAAGAAAAAATACTGAGATTAAATAATAAGCCAAGCAATTGGCTCGCTCTTTGACTTATTGGCAAACAGAAAGAAATTTTGGAAGTGTAAAATATATTCGTATCTTTGCACAAACCAAAATAAAGCAACATGGATTTCAAAGACAGCATCAAGCATCTATCTGAGCGTATAGTAAAGCTCAAGGATAGCCTACAGACTGAGGAAGCTACGAAGAATGCTTTTATCATGCCATTCATCAATGCACTTGGATATGACGTGTTCGACCCATTGGAGGTAGTACCCGAAATGGTGTGCGACATCGGCATGAAGAAGGGAGAGAAGATTGACTATGCCATATTAAAGGATGGTCAGCCTATACTCTTGATAGAATGTAAGCACTGGAAGGAGAACTTGAACCTGCACGACAATCAGTTGATGCGCTACTTCAACGTATCAAAGGCGAAGTTCGGATTGCTAACCAACGGCATAATATATAGGTTCTATACAGACCTCGTAGACAAGAATATAATGGATTCTAAGCCATTTCTTGATGTAGACATCACCGACATCACTGACGCTGAGATAGAAGAACTAAAGAAGTTCCACAAGTCTTATTACAGCTTGGAAAACATCTTGAGTTCTGCAAGTGAGTTGAAGTACACAAGCGAACTGAAACAGGTAATAGCTAAGGAATTCACCTCTCCCTCTCCAGAGTTTGTGCGTCTGTTGGCTCGGAATGTATATGATGGTCATCTGAGAAGTGGAAGTACAATGCTCGACCAGTTTACTGCATTTGCTAAGAAGTCGATAAGTTCGTATATAAACGAGATTATCTCAGACAGATTGGAGAACGCAATCAAGATGGAGCATACCGAGACCGAGAAGAAGGATGAAGTTGTGGCTGAAGACGTTGAAGTGGTCGAAGAGGAGAAGAAGCCAGCAATAGTCACTACCAACGAAGAGATTGAAGGATACTTCATTATCAAGTCTATACTGAGAAATGATGTAGACCCTTCTAGGATTCACTATCGAGATACACAGACATACTTTTGTATTACACTCGGGGAGAACTCCTACAAGATTGTAGCTCGATTGTACTTTAATACTAGAAATAAGTATCTTGAGGTATTTGATGCCAACTGGAAGGCAACCAAGTATCCGTTAAAGTCGCTTGATGATATATATCAGTATGAGAAAGAATTGAAGGTTTCTCTACATATGTATATCGACAATGAGTAGTAGGAATTAGCTATACATTCTATAGTGCGGTAGGTTCGGTTAATCTGTCTTACCGCATTTCTTTTATCCCTTTGCTAAAATAAATGGCCATTTGTTTTGTCATATCACAAATTATTCGTACCTTTACAATGTCAAAACAAAACATTATGGTTAAACTATTTAAGAGCATAGGGATAGTCCGTAAGCTTTTTATAGGCATTGTACCCCCGTATCGTTGCTGTAATGGCGCGATATACCACATCAACCATAATGTGAGTTTTGACAACGGGAAAGGCAATGCCCTTTTTGTTTGCCAAGGTTATGAGTCAACCTTTTAATGGCTTTATTGTTTAATCTCCAAAAATTGTCAAAAATGGGAGAACTTAATTTTTTCAAAAAAGTCCGGTTCGGACAGGAAAGCACTGTTAGCACAAGTGCCAAATCAAACAAAAATCTATCACGTAATGTTATGGTTCTTGCGTGGCAATTCGTTAAACGAAACGGCTACACACTAAGTGAAGCGTTAAGATGTGCATGGCGTAATGTAAAGCTTCAAGTTGCAATGACTAATAAAATAGTCAAGTTCTATTTTCAAAAAGTTGATGGTTCTATACGTGAAGCCTATGGAACATTGAAATCTTCTTTAGTACCGAAAACTCAAAGCTGTGACAGGAAACAGAATGACACCATTCAGACTTATTTCGACACAGAAAAGCAGGAGTGGCGTTGTTATAAGAAGGCAAACTTGGTATCAATCAATTATGTTTCGTAATATGAGCGAATTGAAAATTTTCCAATACAACGGAAATCCTGTTGCTTTCGATAGAGGTGACAGAGTTATGGTGAATGCAACCCAAATGGCTAAAACCTTCGGTAAAGTGCCCAAGGATTGGCTGAGGACAAATCAGACACAAGAGTTCATAAGTACCCTATCAAGGGTTAGGCAAATATGCCCAACGGATTTGGTAGTAATAAAGCAAGGTGGTGGAGAGCAAGGCACCTGGATGAACGAAGATGTAGCAATGGAGTTCGCTCGTTGGCTCAGTCCAGCATTCGCTATTTGGTGCAATGACCGTATCAAGGAGTTACTGACAAAGGGTGTCACAACAACGATGACTGATGATGAAATGATACTCCAGTCCTTAAGTATCCTACAAAAGAGACTTGATGCATCCAATGAGGAACGCAGAAGGCTCGAAGCCAAGAACTCACAGCAAGCCGAGCGAATAGAACTGCAATCGGAAGAACTGAAGAAGCAAGCCCCAAAGGTGGCCTACCATGACGAAGTGCTTACCTCTACCTCCACCTACAACACCACGAACATAGCCAAGGAGTTCGGCATGGGTGCACCAACCCTCAACAAGATACTACATGAGAAGGGCATCCAGTACAAGATGGATGGTCAGTGGTTGCTATACCACAAGTATCAAGGGTTAGGATATACGAGGACCGTGACCAATACTTATGACAATGGCTATGGCGAAGTCCATACACGACAGCAGACCGTATGGACGGAGCGAGGAAGACAATTTATCCACCAAGTAATGAAAGGATGACAGTTTAGCAACATCGAACTATGAAGTGATTTTTGTGTTTATATGAATGTAACCAATAAAACCATTTACAATATTATGGCAACTGATTTTGACAAAATAGAGAGAAACCAAGAGGTTATAGAGATTATTAAGATGCTGGCAGAAACATCAAAGGTTTTCCTTAAGTTTGCATCTACAATCAATGATGAAGATGTAGAAGAGCAACTGAATGAAGTGAGAGATGCATTGGATAGTTGTATATCTAATATGTCTGCCATTGAGAATTATATATATACATCTGATGTTCTAAATTTTGCTGCTGGAGTAACTACGCCAACTATAGAACAATTGATGGCAAAAAGATAACCAATATAATATAAATAATAAGTGGGCAGCTCTTGGATGAGTTGCCCATTTTATTTTGGCAAAAATGTAAACTTTTGGTATATTTTCTTTGTTATTTAATTACTTTTACGTATCTTTACAATGTAAATAAAAAAAGTACAGCAAAATGAACACAATGGAAGACATGGTAGCAATGGAGTTGGCGATGGCCATCATCCCCCACCTCGGAGACGATTACAAAAAGAGATTCGATGAAGAGATTGAGCTTGAGAATGGGGTGTCAGTGTTTGTGAATGGGGTCGTCTACTATTCCACAGCATATGAGGAGGAGACGAACTATTACTACACGGTAGACGTGAGTGTAGATATTGATGGCATCAACGTGTACGATGCTGATGGAGATAAGATAGAGATGAAGTTGAACCAGCGTGCCATTGAGAGATACATGGCTCAATATATCGAGGAGTGATGGATAAGCCGTTGAACAACTCAGTCCCCTATGATACGATAATCAGAGTGCTGCTCAAGAAGATTAAGATACAAGAGGGACTTATATCTGACTTGGAGGATGAGATACACTACTTCCGCACTCCGCATAGGTTTTTATCGGTATTGGCCGATATGACCAAAGACGAGAAGATTGCATTGGAGAGGAATCCCTACTTCCAGAAGGTAAATGCCCAGTATGCGATGTTGGATAGGAAGTACAAGGAATTAAAGAGAGAGCGAGATATTATGTATAACATTATTAACAACTACGTATCAAGGCTATGAAGTAAAAAGAAGAGGTGTCATGCAACTGGGCAATTATCAATTTTAATAAATGAGTTAGTATTCTGTATATATCCAGTAGGGCATCAAGGAGAGGTCGAGGCTCTCTACACCACGATACATGTGTTTTTCATAGATAAATTAGTATTATTCACCCTCACGGTTCGTGAGAATAGTGAGGTTCTTAAAAAGATTATGATTAGAGTTAGATTACATACAGGAGACTATTTAGAGGCACTGGCCATCCACAATGATGATGTGCTTGTGCATAACAGGAGAAAGGACTTGGCTCAGTTCGTGAGTCGGAAAGAGATAATGGAGTGGTATGGTGGATGTTCTAAACAATTGCCAGTACTTGATGTTAAACCATATAAGTTAGAAAAATTATGACAGAGCGTTATTATGTAGTCAAGGCTGAGAATGGCTACTATGTGAATGTAGAATGTGAAGGCACGAGTCGAGATGTCATCTTTCAAGATGAATGCGACCTTCACGAGTTCATGACCAAGACTCTCATGGCAGAGCTTAAAGAGAAAGGGAAAGTCAATGTGTATGCAAGCTACAACTGACTCAAAGAAATACGACCAAGGCAAGCTGAGATGGCACTTGTTGCCACTCCCTTTGATTGAAGAGGTGGTAAGGGTGTATAAGTTCGGTGCTAACAAGTACGGAGAGAACAATTGGCAAACGTTAGATGGTGGATATGACCGATGGAAGGCTGCAATGTTTCGCCACCTCGTATCATATGAGAAAGGACAGGTTTTTGACGAAGAAAGCGGAATTCATCATCTGGCACATGTCGCGTGGAACGCACTTGCGATGTTGCATTGTGCGCAAAGAACACTAGGTAAGGGGCTCCGTGATGATGTGTTTGAAATGCTAAAAAAATGCGAAGTAGTTACAAGCATTGTCGGGAAACGTGTAAAGTTTGCTCTTGAAGATGATGTTTGCATAGGTACTGTAGTGCAAGAGAATCGCACCTCAAACGGTAAGTCTTTTGAAATAGAGACTGAAAGTTTCTCAGCAATAGTGAGAGATAAAGACATCATTGAAATATACGATTAGTTATGCAAGAAAAGTATTACATCAAGTTTCACGAGTATCTGAAGGACGTAGTGAAGCATTTCCAAGAAACAGGCTCCATGCGCCATTTCTCAGAGTTATCCAATAAGCACAAGTGTACCAAGATAACGATACCCTTGTTCTATGAGTACGGCCTACACTTAGTTGAGGGCGAACCTTCACGCAAGATAAGTGACACCATCCGTGATAGGATATATGAGGACGGACGCAAGCAGAAGGGGGTGAAGACCACTCGCTTCAAGAAGGGTGAGATAATCGCTTGGATGAAGGATGGTCGTGAGTGCGTGGCCGTGGTCGATGATGATGACTTCTTTAGATATTGCACCAACTATGACAAGGAGGGTGACTGGTTCACCTGTAATGAGCTACCAACGGATGCCGAGTTCATCAAGCCATCATACGAAGGCCTCATGGCATTTACAAGCCATATCACAGAGTTGGAGGACTACCACCGCAAGAGATATGAGGAGAGAGTGACAACATTATTTCCATAACTACAAAAACTAAAGCTTTATGAAAACAAAAATCAAAATCGAGTCCATCTTCGGTAAACTGCTCTTCGAGCACGAGGCAGAGGACAATACAATCAAGAAGACGCTGGAGGAGGCTGTAAAGAACGATGCTTACCTTGTCGGTGCTAACCTTGGCGGTGCTGACCTTCGCGGTGCTAACCTTGGCGATGCTGACCTTCGCGGTGCTAACCTTCGCGGTGCTAACCTTGTCGGTGCTAACCTTGGCGGTGCTGACCTTGGCGGTGCTGACCTTCGCGGTGCTAACCTTGGCGATGCTAACCTTGTCGGTGCTAACCTTGTCGGTGAATGGGGTAAACTGGAGAATGTATCTAATGTCCTGATGGTTGGTCCTATCGGCTCGCGCAATGGATATACAACCATATACCACACGGATAAAGGCGTATTCGTAGCGTGTGGGTGCTTCCGTGGCACGCTGGATGAGTTCGCCAAGAAGGTGGAGGAAACACACGGAGACAACAATCATGCGAGAGACTACAAGGCTTTGGTTGAATTTGCAAAGATGAAGTACGGAGTATGAAACAACAACTCTACATCAAGAACGACAAAGACCGCTACGAGCCTTACAAGGAACCTACGGTGGTAGACCATTGCGTCTACCGAAAGGTAGGGAACAAATACGAGCCGATGGGCAGATTCGTAGACCTTGACTATCTTACCGAAGGAGTATGGGTAGTGTATAACAATGGCTATTGCAATGGCAAGTACCTCCGCAATAGATATGAGATAGAGAGAGCATCCGAATTGCAATACCCGAAGATTCCGTTAGCGACCCTCGGAGGGTTACAGAAAGCCATCGACACTGCCATCAAGGAGCTTTACCCATGGAAGCAGGAGCGATACAAGACATCTGGAGTCAGCGAGTATGACTGCTATCAGTTTGTGGTTACAAGAGTGATTGAGATACTAAAAGAGAACAGCCATGATTGAACTATTAGACCAATTAAAGAAGCTCCCCAAAGAGGTGTTGATGCTCATTATCTTTGACTTAATGAAGGATGAGGTGATAACATACCACGAGGTGACGGAGGCTCACATCAAGTACCTCAAGATGTTGCATGAAGGGGCTACCGATGACTACTACCGATTGCAGAACTTGTGTGCAAACTTATGGATAGACTACAAGAAGAACCTACCAAAGAACATCAAGGCCATCATGCAACTTTTGAAGGACGAGGGTAGGATGAATATCAGACAAGAACGAATAGATAATTATTGATTGTACTAACTTAAATATTTATTGAATTATGGTTTGGTTTTATATAAGTCTTATGTTTATTGGTTTATTTTTATTTTTAATAGCTTGTAGTAAATCTAAATACGGAGTAGTTGGATGGATTTCAGCTTGGGTATTTATATTAGGATGGGCTTGGTTTGATTATGAAGTAAAACCTACTCCTACAGCCCTTGATGTCTATCGAGGCAGCACAGAGTTAAAGATAACATCAGTCAATGGAGTACCGACTGATACAGTTGTAGTATTTAAGAATAAGTGATTATGAAGAAACTAATAATTGGATTGTTTGCTTGTTTGTGTTTTACAGCATGCTCCACATTCACTATAAAAGAAAATTCTGATACTCTCATAGTAAGAGGATGTACAAATACATGTATTAGAGAAGGAGTTACAACTTATAAAATCGGTACCTATGACTCAGATGGGTATTATAGTCATGTTATTAAATATAGAGCAAAAATAGGTACTTTTGAAATTGGAGACACTGTAGTAATCGTAAAAAATAAGTGATTATGACAAGAGAAGAAGAAATTGAAAAGGAGGCACATAGAATTTCACAAAACGGAGATGAATATCGTTCTTTTATCCAAGGTGCTGAGTGGGCTGATGAAACAATGATTGAAAAGGCTAAAAAGTGGTTGGAGAACTTTTTAGAAAAAACTATTCAGAAACCTTCGGTAAATGATGATTATACATCAGATACTATTGATTTGGTAGAGTCGAAGAGGCGCAGACTTATAGAAGAGGTTTTGTATGATTTCAAAAAAACAATGGAATTATGAAACTTTGGATTGCACGTGACCAAGATGGTTATTTATTTCTATATGACAAAAAACCCATACGAGAAGAAGATTGTTTCAATTCAAACATCAATAGCAAATATAACACTTTGCTACATTCATCGTATTTCCCCGAAGTAACCTTTGAGAATAGTCCACAAGAAGTTGAACTTAAATTAGTAGAGTAATTATGGAAAGCGTAATTAAATGGCAGACAGGAGAGCCGAAAGAAGTAGGAGAGTATTTAATCACTTGTTCTGACGGTATTCATATAGACAACTATTGCGAATACGAATGCGAACAAGGAGATTTCTATGATTGGGAGAGATTTACAGATGATATGATAATCGCTTGGTGTCCCCTAAGTGAAATAGAACCTTATAAAGAATAGACAACATGATCACATACAAGGAGAAAATCGAAAAGGGTAGCATTAGAAGCCTATTCGCCCCACGAAAAGCAGGAGCTCACAAGTGGATGAAGAACCAAATGAACCGCTTTATGAGAAGAAAGCCTATCGAAGATGATGAGGTAGGTGGTAAGAGTAATAGAAAACCAATTAAAGGTTGGGAGTTTTAGATATGAGCCAGCAACAAAAACAAGCATTTGACGCTTTAAGAAAAAAAATGAATGAAGCAGGTATATTAAGTCTTGACACTTTGTTTAATGCCACTACTAAAGAAGAAATAGCAAGAAGTGCTGCAAATAATTGGTGTAGATGCTTCAAGTGTGATAAGATTATAAGAGGCTCTGGATATACTTGCGAAAAAGAAAAATTACAAACCTGTCACCAATGGTATGACGCATATCGAGCAGCGTTATTAGCATTAAGTGACGAAAGAATTAAAGAATTATTATGATTAAGATATTACTTATATGTATTGCATCTATATGTATACTGATTGTCTACCTCGCATATGCGTTACAAACATATCTCTCATCATGTTGGGATAATAAATATGGTAAGTATAAAATCTTCGAACATTATGAAGAGAATAACCCATCTATAAAATGGTATTCAGCAGAAGTGGTAAGTATGATGCTATTTGGGATTATACCAATTTATTCTGAATATGCAAGTATTAGAGCTAATAAAGATAGAAGAGACGTATCTAATTGGAGTTCTAAAGAAAGTCTCATAATAAATTTACATCGTGACTATGAATTTCAAAAAAGTAAGAACGAAAAATCTAACAGGAAAATAATAACAAAAATAATACAATTATGAGCGATTTTGTTTCATTCGGCTTGGCAAAGAAGCTAAAGGAGAAAGGCTATCCACAAAAGCCAGACAATATAAATTGTATGCCATACTATGAGTATGACGAAGTAGGCAATCACGCAGCTCTATGCAACGAAATTGTATGGCATATGTCGACTGAGCCAAGAGATAACATTTTTGCAGCACCTGCTATTCATAAAGTCTTGAAGTGGCTGAGAGAGGAAAATAAAATACATATTTCTATAGATATTTGGGGCAGAACTTGGGGTTATGATGTTTTAATTTTACCATCTGGTAATAGTTTACATTGGACTGCTTACGATGAAAATATAAACAACTACGAGCAAGCAGCACTCGCAGGTATCGAGTATGTAATTGATAATTTGATTTAGTTATGAAAGTTTGGATGTGTAAAAGAACCGATGATTTCGGTGAATATAGTGGCGGTCTTGCTGTTGTAGCCGCTAATAGTAAGGAAGAAGCATTCAAGATATTCTTTGAGGATATGACTTATGCATGGATGGTGAATAAGATTGATGTTGAAACTGGCGATTATTTCGAAGACTTCACCAAGTGGAAAAGTTATTATTATCCCTTAGAGAATTGGTTTGAATGTAAGGTGTTGACAGCAAATGTTGATAAACCTTGTGTAATAATGGAGGACGGATATACTGAATAGTTATGAAGATAGAAGTAACAAACGGCTGCATGGCCTACTGTTTCGAGATTGATGGTAATTCCATCCACGATTGCACTATTGATGAGTTGAAAGACGCTCTTACCAAGGCCACTACCTATGTGGTGAGCAAGGCTGATGACGAGCGTGTTAGCGACCTACAAATAGCCCTTCGCAACCTTGTAGAGTTGTTCGGAGATTACGAGTGCTCAGAGGATGCTTGCGAGTGCTGCGGGGATTTTGTTGAAACTTATACGATGGAGTTATGAATATAAACAAAACATTACACCTGCCACTGAAAGCACAGTGGTATAACATGATTGAGAGCGGCATTAAGCCCGAAGAATATCGTGAGATTAAAGCATATTGGGTACAACGCTTATGTATATGGCCTGATGGTCGAAAGATTGGTAAATCAGATGCGGAGTTCCTTGCATCAAACATAAGCTGCCTTATTTCTGCTATTTATGAAGGAGGAATCGAGTTTACTGATAGCACTCGTGTCAAGTTCTCATTCGGCTACACAAAAAGGACAATGACATATAAGATTAAGGACATCGTACTCGGTAAAGGTAATCCTGAATGGGGCGCACAGGATAAAGAAGTATTTATTATTAAACTTGGAAAGAGGGTGGCATGAAAGCAAATGAATTAATGATAGGAAATGCTGTGAAAGTACATGGCCATCCTAAGTGTCGTGTTATTGGAGTTAACCATGGTGAGGTTGTAACGTTGTGGAGCGAGACGGATGATGATGAGATGGAGTGCTTTGAACGAGTTTGTCCTATCCCCATCACCGAAGAATGGCTCACCAAGCAAGGCTTCAAGCGCGAGTACGATTGCATCTGCGAGTACACCTACTACATTCGAGAGATTGATGGCTACTTTGTAGAGATTAAGATTGGCTGCTCCAATATGGGCGATGAGTACGTCAACTGCCACATCGACAACTGCGATAGAAACTCGGTAGCGAGTGCCGATATTCAGTACGTCCACCAGCTACAGAACCTGCTGAACATTATGAACATTAAATTTGATATAAAGTTATGAGAACGATTAAGTTTAGAGGAAAGAAGAAGAAAAATGGCGAATGGATTTACGGTGACTTGATGAACGACAACATTGGAGGGTGCTATATATACCCGATTGATAGCGAGAACCTCTACAAGGAGAACGAAGTCATTCCCGACACCGTAGGTCAGTCTACAGGCTTGTACGATAAGGACGGCAATGAGATTTATGAGGGGGATATATTGTTATTTCATGGAGAGGTAAAGCGTGTAGTTGGGTATGAAGACTCACATATGGCATCCTTTAGTTTATTGAGTCCTTACGACTTAGGTTTTATGTCAACATTCGGCACTGGTAGTTTTGAGCCTTTTTACTGCGAGGTAATCGGCAACATCCACGATAATCCCGAACTATTAAAGAGTTTATAGTATGATAGGAAAGCCAAAATACAAAGTAGATGACAAGATAGAGTTCGAGTTCAGCGAAGGCGAGGTCCACAAAGGAACTGTATGGACGGTAGACAAGTACGGCACGTTCTTCGACAAGTCAGATGTATCATACGACATCTACGTAGAAGAAGAGAATATGCTCTATAAGCATATCAATGAAAAGTATGTCAAACGTAAAATAAATAACCAATGATACCCCACTGCGGAGAATGCCCCCTATTTAAATTTGAATGCACAGACGGCTGGGGCTGGTGCGATGTGAGAGAACGAACAGCCTTCTGCGGAGACCAGTGCGAGATAGAATACAAGAAGATGACACCCCACCACGCGGTGAAGATACTCCACTATGCTCAGAAGTGGCGCAGAGGGAAGAAGATTGACCCCATACCTCCCTATCTTCTCGGGCAGGCGATTGATAAGGCGATAAACTTTTTACGACAAAAGAAATGAGTGCATTGGCTAAGATGTTGCTGAAAAATAGCAAGTCAGTATTGATAATGTTGGTATGGATAGCTTTAGGCATAATAGTCTTTTGTTTCGCTATGATAATGCCTGCTTGGATGATTCTAAGTTATCTATATAGTGCGCAGATGATATGATAGAGATATACTACATGATAGCTCTGATGGTTGTGTTTGTGGTGGCTATGCTCTCCATGTGTGAGAACATCTACATGTTCCACTATACTCGGATGGCTACCTACCTGTACAGAACTGCAATCCTTATGGCTATCATGGTGGTATGTGTAATAGTGTTTAGATTGATTTATACAGATTTGTTTTTATGAATAGATTGACAGATGAACAAAGAGCATATATACAGATGAACTTGCCCTACAAGTCTGTTCCAGTGATTGCTCGTGAGTTGAATATAGGGTATATGAATGTGTATCGTGAGGCAGAGAAGATGGGTATTCCACGCAGGTATCAGAATAAGTTCACAAATGAAGATGATGAGTACATTAAAGCTAATTATCGTATTATGAGGGCGAGAGAACTTGCAAGGAAACTCGGTGTAGATACTATAGCTATATACAACAGAGTAAGGAAACTCGGTTGTACTAGATAATGATAATAATGATATTTTTTTGCCCTTTATAGATAACTTTTAGTATATTTTCTTTGTTATACTAAATATATTTCGTACCTTTACATTGTAATCAAAAACAATAACCAATTAAAGTTTAGCAAAATGAAAACGAAAGTTATGATTTACATCGGTGAGAATGTAGAGTTCATGGGTTACAAGAAAGTAGCTGTAGACATCCCTGTTGGTAGTAAGGTTTTGGTAAATGGGAAGTTTGCCAAGTGCATGGCAGTAAATGAGCTCACGGATGAAGGTTTCCTGTTGCTGAAAGGTGTCTTCGGTGAAGTGAAGAACAAGAGAATTTCAGTAGCCGATAAGACCAGAGAGATTGTTGAATGCTTGGAGTATCTTACGGACGAGCGTATCGTTTCTTCCTATTATGAGAAGCTGATGAGAAAGCTTGAGAGAAGAGAAGAGGCTCTCGATTATGTAGTTGAAAACATGTAATAATACTAGCCAATATGAAGACAAAAGATTTTATCATTTTAGCAATCGCAATAATGGTTTCTATGCCTGCTATATTAGTATTCAACGAGAACATGGAAGCATGGTGGGTAAACCTGCTTGGGTTGGCCTACATCGGTCTACTCGCACTGGCAACGAAGACCAAGATTGGTAAGATGTTCTGGGCGAGACTTGAGAGAATTGAAGATAAGTTGTTCGGTAAAATAGGAGGATAAGGATATGAAAAGACCTGAGAATTGGGAAGAGATTAAGATGGAGCACAAGTCTGAGTGCAATGGTAATCCATCAGTGTATTGCGGTACATACGCAAAGTATAACGAAGGTAGCTTATATGGGATGTGGATAGACCTCACGACTTTCTATGACTACGATGAGTTTATTGACTTTTGCAAGATGCTCCACGAAGATGAGCATGACCCAGAGCTGATGTTTCAAGACTATGAGGGATTTCCTTTAGAATGGTACTGCGAATCTTGCATGGGTGAAGAACTATTCGATAAGATAGTAGAATATGGAAACCTTAATGACACTGAACAAGACATGGTTAATGCATACATTGAACATGTGTGTGGGTCGGAGGATATTGATACAATCAAGGGAAAGTACAAAGGTTTCTATGCCACAAAGGAAGACTTTGCATGGGAGACTCTTGAGATGTGCTACCCCGACCTGCCCGATTTTGCGAAAAATTACTTCAATATCGAAGCCTTTGCAAGAGACTTGTTCTTCGATTATGATTTTGCCGATGGTTATGTATTCTCAAATTATTGAATTATGAGAACAGTTAGACTAAGCGACGCGCAAGTGATGATGCTTGAAAAGGCAATCCGATGGTACATCTCGGATGCTCAGAGAGAGAAAGCACCACAGATTGAGATTGACGCATTTAAGAAACTAAAAGAAAAATTCATTTGATATGGAGAACAGATTTGAAACAAAGGAATACGCACAAGAGTGGGTTGAAGATGGAATGCCTTGCGAATATATGTACGGCCTCGGATATAGAGGTGCAAGACCAAGACCACTTAGCAGAGAGAAAGCATTGGAGTTGCTGCCCAAATATAGTTTCGGGAAAGGATTCTACGAGCTATACTTCGTGAAGAATAGCGAAGGACGTTCAGTATTGAGATTTAATGAGTATTCAGAAAATGATATGTATTGATTATGAAATTCGCACACGACATCAGAGACCTTGCACCTATTGAAGCAATAGAGCTGGCTTACACAGAGAGAAAGTATATCGTTACCAAGCACGCAGTATTTCAGATTCATTACTCGCAAGCATCGTATCAATATTCAGCACAGCGATTGGTACTCACGGATGCGACCTTGACTCATAAGGAATATGAGTTGCTTACAGGTAGACAAGTTAATAATCGTCTCGAAAGAGAAATAGTAGTGGAGGACTAAAATATGGATAAACGAAATCAATTTGAGAAGCTTCAAGATGTGGCAGAAAGTTTAGGCTGGAGCTATCAAGACAACGCGGAGGAGATTGTGCTTTCAAGATACACCTCTTTTGGTCAAGATTGCTCTTTTGAGCTAGATAGTACGGAAGACCTATTAGAGCAGATATTCGACATGTGGCAAAACTTTGACCCTTGTAGAGAGGCTTATGTTTGGCTCGATGATGATGGGCACGGTAAAAGAGGTGCGCCTTATTACATGGGCGATGTGCTTAAAGATATGGAGGAGGTTGATAACAAGTTGGAGGAGTTGTATAAAACATTTTTAGACGCATAGATATGAACTTTCAAGAAGTAATCAAGCAGTATCTTGATGGCAGAGCAGCACAAGATGAGCAATTCGCTGTGACCTATGCCAAGGAGAACAAGAGCATCGAGGAATGCTGTAAATACATCCTCGGAGAAGCAAGAAAACTCGGCAATGAGGTTTGCATGAATGACGAAGAGGTATATGGATTGGCTGTGCACTACTATGATGAAGATGACATCAAGATTGATGCGGCTCCAGCATCATTCGTAAGTACTCCAAAGGTAGACCTCACCGAAGATGACAAGGAAAGAGCGAAGAAGGCTGCAATGGCTCAGTACCAAGCAGAAGTCCTTGCATCAATGAAGAAGAAGCCAAAGAAGGCTGAACCAGTAGAACAGATGAGTTTATTCTGATATGACACGCAAGCAAAATGAAATCATTGCATTGTCTGCAAAGTTGAAGCCTCTAACTGCCAAGCAGACGGAATATGCAATAAAAATGACATTCTCAGGATGGGCGGTTAAGAACTATGACAAAGCGACTTGCCTTGACTGCGGGAAACGAATCAAATGTGATATTGATGATGATGTTGTGTTCTGCCCTCATTGCCAAGCGAAGAAAAAGGTATTCCGAAACCGATTTTCTAAGCATTGTGTTTGTTATCATCAAAATATATGTGTAGTGAATGGGTATCAGGTTGTACGAACCTTCGCTTTAAGAGCAGATTACTCCAAGGCCAACCTTGAGCCTACATGCTCGGTTCAAGAGGTTGTTCAGAACTGGATAGATGAAAGTGGTAATGAAGTGGTTGTTGCAAGACCAATGAAATTTATGCCACGATACCTTGATGACTTTAATTGGTGGGGCGATATGGCTGTTCGTAGAGTAAGATACGATTGGCGAGGTTCAAGGTATTCCCTTCATGCTGATAGTTTCGCAAAAGGGATTAAATTGATATCAAAGGCTATCCGTAACGGTTGTGACGGCAGGTTCCATGGGATAGTTGCCTCTGAATACATCAAAAGAATCTTGTCGGATAATTTCTTCGAGTATCTGGTAAAGACTAATCAGTACGAAATAGCAAAAGAATATGTTGCTAGAGATGGTTATGGCTTTGATGATATAAAGTCTGAACTTAATATATGCCATAGGCATGGATATATCGTGAATGATGTGAGGTTGTGGATTGATATGATTAGGAGCTTTAGAAATGCAGGTATAGATACTCATAATCCGAAATATATTTGTCCTAAGAATGTTAAGGAAATGCATGATTACGCAGTAGGGCTCGCTAATAGGGCTTCAGAGAGACGGACTATAGCCAAACGTAGACAAGAGGCGCTAGAGTATGAAGAAGCTTACAGAAAGGCTAAAAACGCATATTTCGGAATATGTTTTGATGATGGGGAGGTATTCGTATCTGTAATAGATAGTGTATTGGGTATTTTGGAAGAAGGTACAACCATGCATCATTGTGTATATACGGCAGGATATTACAAGAAAGATGAATCCCTCATTCTATCGGCAAGAGATAAGAATGGGAAAAGATTGGAAACAATTGAGGTAGACCTTTCTACATATAGAATTGTTCAAAGCAGAGGTTTACAGAATAGTGCAACTGATAGCCACGAGAGGATAGTCAATCTTGTGAATAAGAACATGATATTGATAAAGAATGCTGTTTGATATGAAAACAACCAAGACAGAAAAGGCTGTAAGCTATTTCCAGAAAGGGCTATACAAGGAATGTTTTGCTATAGTGTCTACTTTTAAGCTTGGATTTGACAAGAAGGAAATCAGAATTATACAGATAGCAAAGGAATGCTTAACTGGGAATAGTGCTTTTTATCTACAATTGGGCATTGACGTAAATGGAGTTGTGAATGATGCAATAAAGTTAGTTGAAAGAAAATACAATATAACAAACAATATATAGCATTTATTGGTTATTATTTTGGAACATACAAAGTTTCTTTGTAACTTTGCAAATAAAGTTTGTTATGGAGCATACTGAAAAGAAAATACTAATAATAGCGCCACATGCAGATGATGAGATTCTTGGATGTGGTGGATATATATTATCCGAGATAAATAAAGGAGCTAAAGTTCATGTATGGTTCGGAACTATTGGCGGAAGAGACTTTAGACAGAAATATGATATAAGAGATACAGAGCTTAAGCATGTCTCTCAAAAGATTGGATTTACCTACGAGATATTCGCTAGGGGATATGATGCTGAAATGGACCAACTCTTAGACCGAGAAGTGATTACGGCTTTGGATGACGTAATAAAGAGATTTGAGCCAAATGAGGTGTTTGTCAACTATCCGTCTCGTCATCAAGACCACAAGAAGGTGTATGATTGTACAATGGCAGCCATGAGACTCAAGGAGGGCTTCATGCCTTCATTATTTGCTTTGTATGAGTACCCATTTATTACAGGAGTAGAGATGCCTCAAGGTGGTTACATGTATGTTGATATCACTGACTCTATAGAGACTAAAGCCGATATATTTGAGCTATATGCTTCTCAAGTGAAGGAGTCTCCATCACCATTAAACAGAGATGGGATAAAGGCTTTAGCAAGAATACGAGGTATTGAAAGTGGAGTGAAATACGCTGAAATGTTTTACATTCAGAGAATGAAGATATGAAGTATATAGTATTTGAGGCAGGGGGCAGAGCTGGTTATAGCGCAGAGATGTTCTTTAATGATTATGTAAAAAGGACTCAGAATGATGATGTCTTGATAATGGTCGATGATGACATGTCTGTAAACAAGGTGTGTTCAGAAGGAAATACGATACGAACAACATCTGATGTGCTAAATGAGTTAAGCTGTGAAGAAAAAGATGTTACTATATTTCCTGCCGATGAGCTTACAAGACAACGTAATGCTAAAGCACAAAGATTGGCATCAAAAAACAAGTATTCGAGTGTTGAGGGATGGTATTATGACAAGAAGTTGATGAATGAGTATCTAGCTGAAAAGGCTAAAGGTTGTTCTATACTCATACCTAGAACATTTGAAGCAAACAATGTATGTGTTCGTCCAAATTCTTTGTCTGCTGGGTCAACAGGTTTGCAGTTGCTTGACAATGTTTCAATCACGCAAAAGCTGAACATAGTTGAGGAATACGTTGTTGATGTTTTAAGAGATGAGGACAATATTCGTTTATTCCCTAGACAGGTCAAGTTGAAAAACGGATATGATAGATTGATAATGCCTATATCTGAAAACTCATTGTTGGCTGAAGATATAGTCGAATTTATAACCAAAGTGTCCCCAAGTAATGAAGGGGTATTCAGTGATATATTCCACCTTCAACTTGCAAAGGCAGATGATGGTAATGTCTATTACATAGAATGGTCAAAGAGGATTTCTGGCACATCAGTGGTAAACTTGTTTAGAGGAATGAACCCATTCTGTTTTATAAATGGCATTGATGTAAAGGTGGAAAATCCTTTTAGCTATGGAGAATGGTATAGATACGAGGACTTCTTGAATAAAATAAGCTGCTTATGAAGACCTTTAATGTTATAAGATATATATTATCCATTCTAATCCCAATAGTAGTCGTATTCTTTTTCGGATTTGGATGGTTTTTGCTGTCTGCTATAATGTTGTTGTACGCCAACAATGTGATTGATGATATAGTTTTCTATTATGGTAGCTGTTCTATAAGGAATACAAGAAGATATATGATATCTTCGCCAGTAGAAGGTATAGTTACTAAAATAGAGCATGATGTTCCTTTGTTTAGTCACCTTGAAAAGACTGACGTGCTTACAAGAAAAAGTATAGTTAAGAGTGAAATAAGTGAAGACGGAGGTAGATACAGCCATATTACAGTTTTCTTGAACAAGTTCAATAAGCATTCTGTAGCAAATATATTTGGAGAAGAAAGCACAATTACTCAGTATGATAAGGATGGCGAATTTGTTCCAATGGTTGAGGATGGTGAACTTATAGCTGATAATAAAGGAGAGTATCTATCAAACACGTTCATTGACATAAAGTACCGCAATGGGATACATGTCGTATTGACTATGGACAAATATGTATCTAAAGCTGTACTTGCAGAAAAAAGAGACAATGTAGAATTGCTTATTTGCAAAGGTTCGCAGTGCGATATTTATATACCGTCTATGATATGTGGTAGGTTTAAGGTTCAAGTGAATGATGCAGTTGAAATATTGGACGAAATCGCGGAAACTTTTTATGTACCATGTTTTAGTATAACTAAAGGGGCTTACAAGTACGATGTTGAGAAGTGTATCTCTAAAAGTGGATTTAGTTTTATTCATTTACTTGTAGAGAACTTGATTAAGACTTCAAGCACCGTTACTTACAATACATGCTACCTTGTTTTGGTAATGGCTTCTATCGCTTTGTTTCCTCATGTATCCACGTTTTTGATGGGGCTGTATCTGTATATGTTCTGCTTCGTTCGGTTTTATAAAAACCTTTGTTACTCCATGATGAATATAATCGGATATAAAGAATGGATGAGCGTTTCGTATAATAAACTAAATAAAATATTAAACTATGGAAAATGAGAGTCTAAAGATTATCTATAAGGATATTGATTCTCTTATAGATACAGAGTACAATCCGAAGAAATGTACGCCTAAAGAGGAGAATAATATTAGAAACTCAATAATGGAGTTCGGTATAGTAGACCCATTGATAATCAACACATACAAAGGAAGAGAGAATGTAATTGTTGGTGGGCATCAAAGAAGACGAATAGCAAAACAGCTAGGGTACACAGAAGTACCATGTATAGAGGTGTGCCTTGACCTTGAAAGAGAGAAAGAGCTTAATCTTCGCTTGTCAAAGAATGTTGCTGCCGTAGACGAAACGATGCTTGTGATGAATTTCACCAAGGAGTTGTTGGAGAAGGTAGGATGCCCAGTTGCAAGCATAGATGATACAGTATCTGAGTTCGAGAAGGAGTTTTACGCAACAGATAATAGTACATGTGTGTACCCAATCGTCCCAAAGTTCAGTGAGAAGTACGATGCAATTATTATAGTTTCAAAGAACAGTATTGACACATCGTTTGTTGAGACCAAGTTAGGTATAAAGACTTGCCAGTCGTACAAAAACTCAAGAACAGGTAAGGCTATGATTATTGATGTTGACCAATTTAAGAAGCAATGGGAGGAGAGGTAAAGATAGAAATAGTTATCCCATCTATGGGAAGAGCTGAAAGGGTTCTGACAAAAAACGCAATATCAAATGCTAAGATATGTGTGCCAGAATCTCAAGCTGAGTTGTATGCAGAGTACAACCCAGAACTGGAGATTGTAACTCATCCAGACTCCTTGAAGGGATTGACACTGAAGAGGCAATTCATCCACGAAAAGTTTCCCAATGTATTCATGTTGGACGATGACATAGATTGCATCTCAAGATTGTATACTGAGAAAGGAGAGAACTCAAAACTTGACAAAGACGAAGCTTACGACATAGTACAATATATCGGAAATTGTGCAAAACTCGCAGGAGCATATCTGTTCGGTATAAGCAAAGAAGTTAATCCGCTTGCTTATAATGACATGAGACCGTTAGAGCTATCTGGAATCATCAATGGAGATATTGGGCTGCTAGAAGGGTCAAAGCTGTATTTTCATGAATTGGCTAAATGTTGTGATGACTATTGGATGTGTGCATATAATGCCTATATTCATAGATATTGTTGGATAGATAAGAGGTTTGTTGCAAAGGCTAAAGATACTTTTTGTAACACAGGAGGAACTGCAAATTTAAGAACTATTGAACAAGAAAAAGAAGATACATTGTTCTTGAGAAAAATGTTCGGGGAGGTAATAAATCTAAAGGGTGACACAAAGTTGAGTAAGCGTAAGCATGAATTTATGAGGACCTTAAAAATACCTTTCTAAAATATTGAAAAATAAAAGATTACATGCTTTCGTACTTCAAATAAAATTGTTAACTTTACTTGAACTTAAAAATTAAAGGTATGTCAAAAGAAAGTTACGAAATTAAGACGAAAAAAGGCTACGATTTCTTTCAAGTAGCAAGTGCATTTCAAAAGTCTATCAGACGATGTGATGAAGAGCAGTCTACATTCTGGGGAATAGAGTTGTACGAAAGCGGTTATCAAGGTTATGCTTGGAAAAGAATGGTAATCATGGCCAGCGAAGATGTAGGTCTTGGAGACCCAGATATTATCGTAAAGATAATGGCTTTGAAGGAATCGTATGAGTTCTTAGCTGCCAAAAAAGAGAGAGCTTTGCCAGAGCGATTGCCATTCATGCAAGCAGTCTTATTGTTAACAAGATGCCGAAAGTCAAGGTATGTAGACCATGCTATAACTTACTACTGGCAGACTCATAAGGATAAAAGACTTGAAATGCCAGATTATGCCTATGACATGCACACAAGACAAGGCAAGGCAATGGGTAGAGGATTGAAGTTTTTCTACGAAGAAAGTGTGAGAACAAATAATTCAAACAAGATTGAAGGAGAGGTGGAACTTGAAGCTTTAGCTATGGAAGTTGACAATGTTTTCGGTGTTGAAAGAATAGATCGAGGAACAGATGATGCAGATGTAGTGATAAAGTCAAAAGCAAAGCCTACAGAAGCAGACTTGTTTGGTGAATTTAATTAAATATGGCTGATAAGACAGATAAATTAACAAAAGTGCAGAAGGAGTTCATTACAGTGTTAAGGAACTCCTCCTGTAACATTTCGGTCGCTTGTGGTAAGATGAATATCTCAAGACAGACCTTTTATGTTTGGAAGAAAAACAACCCAACATTTGCAGAGAGTGTGTCTGAGCTTGAAGAGTCTCTTATAGACTATGCTGAGACAAAGCTCATGGAGAATATTAGAGATGGAAAAGAATCGTCTATATTCTTCTTTTTGAAGACAAGAGGAAAGAAGAGAGGTTATATAGAGACTGTAGAGAACAATGTAAATGTCAATCCATTTGAGGAGTTGATGAAAAGCTTGCCAGATACCGATGAATGATGCTTTGTAAGATGTATACCGATGAATTATAGGGAGCAAGAAAAAGCCTTGCGTTTAATGCAAGAATGGAGAAGCGATTGGGTCAAATTTGTATTTGATGTTCTCAAGGGTAGACCCGATAAAGAGCAACAGGATATTTTATATTCTGTTCAGCATAACCCCATGACTGCTGTGGCCTCAGGTACTGCTCGTGGGAAAGATTGGATTTCAGCCTGTGCTTGCTTGTGTTTCCTATATCTAACGCCTAGGTTTGACAAGAATGGGAAGCTTGTTAAGAATACGAAGGTAGCTATGACAGCACCAACTTCACGACAAGTTAAGAACATCATGACTCCCGAAGTAAGAAGATTGTTTAGAAATGCGGGCTTCTTGCCGGGCAGACTAGTATCGGATGATATAAGAACGGAGTATGAAGAATGGTTCTTGACTGGCTTTAAGGCGAGTGATGATAATACGGAGGCATGGTCAGGATTCCATGCTACCAATACCATGTTTGCAGTTACTGAGGCCACAGGTATATCAGAGACTACCTTTAATGCTATTGAAGGTAACTTGCAAGGTAATTCTAGGTTGTTGATAGTGTTCAATCCTAACGTGACTACTGGATATGCTGCACGTGCTATGAAGTCAGACCGATTCAATAGATTCAGGTTGTCTTCCTTGAACGCAGAGAATGTTGTAAGCAAGAAGCTGATAATCCCTGGCCAAGTAGACTATAATTGGGTTAATGATAAGGTCGAGAACTGGTGTACACCCATAAGACAGGTTGATTTCAATGAAGGTGAAGGAGATTTCACATGGGAGAATGGGTTGTACAGGCCCAACGACTTGTTCAGAGTAAAGGTGCTTGGTATGTTCCCTAAAGTATCAGAAGACATGCTCATACCTTATGAGTGGATTGAGCTTGCTAACAAGAGGTGGTTAGAGTACCAAGCAGAAGGCTTTGAGACTGCTAAGTCATGTAGGCTTGGTGTCGATGTCGCAGGTATGGGACGAGATAGTAGTGTTCTGTGCCCAAGATACGGAAGCTATGTTAAGAATTTCATAGTGCATCAGTCCGCAGGTAAGGCAGACCATATGCACGTTGTTGGTTTGGTAAAATCTGAGTTGAAGGATAAAAGTGACAAAGCTTATATAGATACCATAGGAGAAGGTGCAGGAGTATATTCGAGATTGCTTGAATTAGGTGATGTGAACGCCTATTCATGTAAGTATTCAGAAGGTGCACATAGGCTTACAGATATCACAGGGCAGTATGAGTTCGCTAATATGAGGGCATATCTGTTTTGGGCGGTAAGAGATTGGCTAAATCCTAAGAATAATTTCATGCCAGCCTTGCCTCCAAACGATAAATTACTTGAAGAAGCTACCGAGATACACTGGAAGTTTCAGAGCAATGGCTCTATTATTATAGAGCCGAAGGACGATATTAAGCAGCGAATAGGCCGTTCTCCCGACTACTTCGATGCTTTGGCTAATACATTCTATCCGCATGATAGTATCGGTATGTCAGATGATGAAATATTAAAAAGACTGTTATAATATGAACGATTTATTTGTACCCGATTGCATTTTGCAAACTGACAACGATTTGGAGATTCCATCTTTGAGACTGGATATGCAACCTCAGTTCTGTGACATCCCATTCGTTTGCTTTGGCGAGCAGAAGAGAACCTTTCAGATGAATGGTAATGGAACTCTTCATTTCTACACTGACGACTACAGGTTTAGTGCAGTTTATGAACACCCCGAGAAGATATTGCAACATAACCCTGCAAATATAGTAGAGCCAAACTTCTCGCTGTTCAACGAGACGCCAATAGCTTTTGGTATGCAAGCCATCTACAAGAAGAGATTCCTAGGACGAGCTATGCAAGAGAAAGGTATTAGAGTTTTCGTGGACCTAAATGTAGCACCTAAATTCTACAAGTTGAATCTGCTTGGAGTTCCTTTAGGATATTCTTCATTTTGCACAAGAGGATATGAGGATAGGCTCAATCAATTAGAATTTGAACTGGAGATGGCGAAATGTGTAGCAAATGGCAATGAACTAACATTTGTCGTGTACTGAGGAGGTGAAGTAGTTAAGAAGTTCTGTCAAAAGCATCGACTTATATACGTTACTCCTATCATAGCAATGAAGAATAAAGCAAAATCATTTGAAGCGATGAAAAAACATATAGCATTCTTTGATAGCGAGGTAAGTGTGGCACAGTTGCCAACATTGAATGACTTGATGAACCAACAAGTGCAAAACTTTACAAAATGTATTGAGTAGCATTTTTTTTGCACGATATAGTTAACTTTTGGTACAATATCTTTGTTATTTCAAATATAAAGACTAATTTTACATTGTAAATCAGATAACTAGTATTAATCATTTAATAAGTAGATATTATGGGAAAAGGTTCTGGGACAACAAGAAGCTCAAGTTCTTCTAATCCGAAAGGTTTTATTGCTTCGACTATTAGTTCTAATATAGCAAAGATTTCGGCAAAAGAAGGAGTCTATAAAATAAAAGATGGAGTAGATGCTTATATATATGAAAGGGAGAGTAGAAATTATGGAGAATATGGCTCTCCTTGGATTATAGAAGGTGGGAAAACAGTTTTTGCTGATGTAAGGACTAATGGCAACACATATACTGTGTCCTTTACCTATGATGGGAGAGGTAATATGAATGGTATTTATAAGAACAAGAAGGATGCTGTAAATGCTATGAAGAAATATTTCAAGGAGAGATTCAGTTAAGTAATGTGCAAACAGAGCGGAGGGACAAGAAACTATGCAAACACACCAACATACGGCAAAAGAAAGGGCGAATATGGTATGTTGATGTCAAGTGGAGATTATGTAAAAGGACATTTATATAAATCTGGCGGATTTTATGTTATACACAAACATCACGAAAAGATTGTCCGTAAAAACAATGACTATTCGGATATAGCAGCGCAGAAATTAGCAAAGAAGGGTTATAAAGTATATTTAGATGATGAGAGAAGCTTCATGCAGAGAGATGCCAAATATGATGGTCATGTGTATAAGGTCAGGGTAGACTTCAAGACAATTAAGGAGGCTGGTACAAGCACGATGAAAAAGCAGATAGAAAAGGCCTCTAAGCAAGGAGCGGAAGTGGTAGTGTTCTACCAAAGAAGCAAGTCGATTACGAAGGAGTATGTATTAAACCAACTGGAATTGTTTAGGACTAAATCACCAAAACTCGCAAGAGAGAAAATAAAGGAGGTTTATGTTGTTGGATTAAGTGGGGATGTGCATCGGCATAAAATATGAAAGCGCCAAAGGAACAACCTTTGCGCTTTGGGAAAAGCTGTCAACTTAATGACCGAAGAAGACCAATGGTTGTCCATCCAGCCTACAAGCTTTTCAATGCAAAGGTAATCAAAAAAAATGGAGATACAATAAAATAATATGAAAAAATGTTTTTATATTAAAAAATTTATTCGTATCTTTACATTGTAATTAAAACACACTAGAGCTGGGGGCAACAGTACAATTCCGCAAGAAAACAATGACACGTTATTTAGCAGTAGTAGAAGAGTGGTCTTCTGAGTTTTGGAGCACAAACAAAAAAGAAACCATGCGTTATGCTAAATAGTCCCTAAAGGGAGGTGCTGAGTCAGTAGATGTCTATGCTACAACCTCCGTATCATCTACTGGTTTATCCTATGTTGGTAGCTTTTATGCCGATGGTGAGATGCCTAGAATATTCACAAAGTAAGACTGACTGTTATATGGAGTTTAAGGATTATATCGTAACATATATCGCAAAGAGTGATACTACAAGATTAATGCATGCGAGATGCTTTCGTGCAACAGACGAAAAGGACGCAAGAGATGCTTTTGATGCCTATTTCGGTGGTGGTGAGCCTATGGAGGTGATAAGCATCACAGAGAAGGATGCCAAGCTCACAGACGAAGATATTAACATGTGTGCTTCTATACTTGAAGAGATAAGGATGTATTCCTTCTGGAATGAGGAGATTGGCAAGTATGAGTTTAACGGAGAAATGTCAACGATGGTGTTCTGTGCATCACGAATGGAGGCATTGGTCTTAGCTATCGGCAAGATTGCAAATTTGAAGAAGTAACAACCAAAGGGGAGGGAAACCTCCCCGAACCTATATGATGTAATAATCATGACAAGAGAAGAAAAAATAAAAGACGAAGCATTAAGACGTTATTCTATACAGCATCCATTTTTAGAGATTTCAAAAGAGAGTTTTATTGAAGGTGCTAAATGGGCAGATAAAACAATGATAGATAAGGCTTGTGATTGGCTTAAACTCAATACCAACTGGGATGACGAATGGGACGAGATGGGGAGGAATATAGATTATGGTATGATTGAGGAGTTTCGTAAAGCAATGGAGGGATAATTAAATGATAGTATATTCGCAAACAATTCTCAACGATGCGTTGTTACTGTAATGAACATAACATTAAGTACTATGGAATGGATAGAAATCGACAGCAAACAAGAGAGAACGGCACAGAAAGTTTTTTGCGACCATAGAGGTGGGTTGCAAGAAAGCCTTAATACTACAATATACTGCCCAAATGGCATAGATGATATTAAACAGCATCTTGAGGATAGACGATATATCGTCAAGTTTCGGATAGATGAAGAGCCTTGTGAAGATGACCGTCTTCCACCTGTATGGGGTAATAAAGAATATCGAGTACTAGGCGTATACACGGATGGTAGTCATGGTGTTATAGGATGGTGTAACTTTTTAGAATAATTGAATGAGCCACCGAGAAGACATAGGAAGCCAAATCCAAACCATGCGAGTACAGCTCGGGCTGACCAAGGAGGAGCTGGCAAGGATGTGTGGCATCACTCCACTCAACATAGCGAAGATTGAGAATGGGGTGTACAACGTGCCGATAGATGTGGTGGGCAAGATAGCAGATGCACTACAGGCGAAGATAATGATAATGCGATAAAGAAAAGGAGAGGCAAGCACCTCTCCTTTCTTTTTGGATAACAATCAAGTTAATAACAGTCCGAAAAGTTTTACATCTACGTGACAAAGGTAGTAAGAATAAATCTATAATAAAAACTAAAAGCGTTTATTTAGTAAACTCTTTTGATTATCTTTGCGTTGTTATAACAAAGTAATCGCGCGATGAGTTTTATACAGGATTTATTAAATCAAAGCAAGACCGCAGGTGAGGTGGTAACTGCACTGATGGAGAAGTCAGTGAGTGTGCCTCGTTGGGAGGAATTGCGAAAGGACTACGAGCCTAAGGAGCATCGTATAGTCACGGACAATACTGACCGAAAGGATAAGGTATTAAAGGGAGAAGGAAGGATAGAGAAGGCTTCACGCATCTACATAGGTTTGGAGAAGCTGCTCGTTAATCGTATGGCGGAGTTCATGTTTGCCATCCCAGTACAACGAGTATATGGAGGCTTGGAGAACGATACACGAAAGTCTATCTCCGAAGCTATAGAGGCTATATACAAGCATGCCCGAATAGATACGGTCAATCTCGACAGAGCAAGAAACTATTTCGCTTGCTGTGAGTTCTGCACTATATGGTACACGGTAGAGAAGGAGAACACCCTCTACGGCTTCAATAGCAAGTACAAGCTGAAATGTGCTACCTACTCTCCTATGGATGGAGCAAGCATCTATCCCTTGTTTGACGAGTATGGTGACTTGATAGCATTGTCATTCAAGTATGAGCGTAAGGTCAAGGATGAGCTTGTAACCTACTTCGAGACCTACACAGAGGATAGACGCATCAAGTGGAAAATGGAAGGTGCTGGATGGGAAGAACTTATCAACGAAGAGATAAGCATCAAGAAGATACCAGCTATCTATGGATGCAGACCCAAGCCTATCTATGATGGATTGTCCTACATCCGTGAAGAGATTGAATATACCCTGTCTCGCAATAGTGATGTGATAGCCTACAACTCAGCTCCTATCATCAAGGTGGTTGGTTCTCTTGTTGGTGAAGAGGAAAAGGGAGCAAGCAGACGTATCATGCGTGTACAAGATGGTGGTGATGTAGGTTATATCTCATGGCAGCAGTCTACTGAGGCTATGAGATACCATGTGGAGACCCTTACAAACCAGTTCTGGGCACAAGCACAGATGCCTAATATCTCATTTGAGAATATGGTTGGCTTGGGCAATATCGGCTACGATGCTCGCAAGACCTTGTTCATGGATGCTGAGTTGAAGGTAGGTGATGAGCGAGGTGCATGGATTGAGCTACTTGAGCGTGAGTTAAATGTTATCAAGGCATTTTTGGCTGAGATGAATACGGCATGGGCAAGAGAGATTGAAGGTGTCACAGCAGAGCATATCATTACTGCCTACAAGCAAGATGATGAGAAAGCCAAGGTGGAGATGTATGTAACAGCCAATGGTGGTAAGCCTGTCATCAGCCAAGAGGACTCCATCCGTTTGGCAGGTTTGTCTGAAAACCCCGATGCCACGATAGAAGCTCTCAACAAGGAGTCTGAGGCTGCTGCTATGGCACGGATGGGCAGTGTATTTCAACCTTACGAATAATGGAACTGCACGAGTTAATGGATAAGAAACGACAACTGGCTATTGATATAGCACGTTTGTTGAACAAGTTCGAGGAGGAGACTGGTCTTGATGTCTCCTCACTCGACATGGTACGTCAGGATACTTGTTTGCTCAATGAGGAGGGTGTGTACCATAAGAACCGATATGTTGTAGACCCTAAGATTATGCTCTGATGGCCAAGAAGGTTTTATCCAAGCATACATGCAAGGACTGCCGACACTCCCACTCTCCCCATTGTAAGGATAGCAAGGGCGTGGAGTTCTTATGTAAGTGCCCCTTCCACGAGTGGAGCAAGTTCCTGAATTATAGCTGGTGCGAAAAATTTGAAGCAAGATGATAGTAGTAGAGTTCGTAGTTCAAGATTGCCCTATCATGGGTAAGGTAATCCATAGACATTATATCCATGAGCAAGCCGAAGATACCCAATCAAAGAAACGAGTACAAAAAGCTAAACGCTCGCTTAAATAAGTATGTCCTACAAGTAGAGGATATATACACTGCCATTACTGAGCAAGCAGCTCAGATGGCTACCCGTGTGGGTTATGAGGGAGATGGAGAGTTCCATTTCTCCGACTATCCACAAATCAAGGCGCAAGTGGATGAGATGGTTGCTAACTATGTTGCCGACATGGAGAACCTTATCTATGCTGGCACATCTGCTGAGTGGGCGAATAGTAACCTTGTGCAAGACCTGCTTGTAAGGAAGGTACTGAAAGCCTATAATGCCCAAGTGAGCGGAGAGAAATTCAAGGTGTACTATGACCCCAATTCAGAGCATCTAAGGGCATTTCAGCAACGCAGAGACCGAGGTATGAACCTATCTCAGCGATTGTGGAATCAGTCATCGGACATGCTCACTGAGCTGGAAGAGACCATATCCACGGCCATACAGAAGGGCATGAGTGCAGTTACCCTCTCCAAGCGAGTAAGCAAGTACCTTCAGGACTTCCCAAGTATGCAGAAGGACTACACAAGGAAATACGGCAAGGCTACACGAAGCTATGATTGTGAGTACCGCTCCATAAGACTTGCCCGTAGTGAGATAAACATGGCTTTTCGGTCAGCTGAGAATGAGAGATGGAGAAAGCTCGACTTCGTGGTAGGCTATGAGATTAAAGTCAGCCACAAGCATAGAGTCCCCGATATATGTGATGACTTGGCAGGTAAGTACCCCAAGGACTTTGAGTGGGTTGGCTGGCATCCTAACTGCACAGACTACAAGATACCCATCCTTAAGACCGAGGATGAGTTTTTCAGCATAGATGACAAGCCCAGTGTAAATGAGGTGAAGGATGTGCCCGATAGCTTCAAGAAATGGGTTTTGAATAACGAAGAGCAAATAGAGAAAGCCGAAAGAAAAGGCACGCAGCCTTATTTTGTGAAAGAAAACAAGAAGGTAGTAAATTCCATTTCAATTGAAGGTGTAGCGAAAGAAGTACACGAAAGGGCTTTATCTGTAGGTGGCGAGCTACAAGTGATGGCGGAGAATATAGCTTCAAGGCATGGAGGAGTTGTTACTCCAATAAACTTCAAATCTGTTGGCTCTATAGTAAGAAAAGCTAAAACAGATTGTTCTACGCCATATGATTTGAAGGATACTGTGAGAAATACTATAATAGTTGCAAAAGATGATATAGAGTCTGTGTTGACTGAGCTTGTGAATGAAAAAGAATTCAAGCGACTTAAAAGGCAAAGTGGAAATAGATTTGCTGGGTATAGTGGCAACATAGTTAATATACAATTGTCTAATGGAATGCAAGGAGAGATACAGGTGAATACCGCGAGAATGATATATGCTAAAGAGACGCCAGAAGTAGCAAGAAGTATAATAGGAGAAGAATTGTGGGACAGAATTAGAAGAGAAACAGGACTTGAAGGAGGTCTTGGCCATAAATATTACGAGCAGATAAGGCTCGCTGAGACTAGTGAACAATTAAGAGATGATTTGCTGAAAAAGTCCATTGAGTATTATTCCCATTTTCAATAATATAGTTATATTTGCATCATGATGTTTATACAGGAAGTATTAAAGAGACTTGATAACGGAGAAACTGTTTACATCTTCGATGAATATGAAGAAGCAGTATTTAAGTTTATGCCTACCATTCCTAGGGAAGTTTATATCCGTAGAAGTAGAGGGCGTGAAATGAAAATTGGTTGGGATTCTGATATAGCATATGAAGCAAGGCTTGGAGGTGAGTTTATAACCAAAGAGAAATATTCCAATTACTAATATATTCAGATGAATTTGTATAAAATCTGAATTATTAGTACATTTGTAGCGAGAATTATTATCTGTACCTTTCTTGTACTGATGAAAGTCTCATTTTGCTAAACTTGTCATCCTTTAGTCGTGAGATTGAAGGATGATTTTTTTGCTCTATGTAGACAACTTTTAGTATTTATTCTTTGTTATATCAAATATATTTCGTATCTTTACAATGTAATCAAAAACAATAACCAATTAAAGTTTAGCAAAATGGCAAGTTTTCAAGTAAAGAAGGTATCTGAAGGCAAAGTGAGCTTGTTGCACAAGACAGATGATTTAGCATTAGCTAAGGAGTATGCGTTAGCATGGAGCAACGAGAATAATTTCCCATGCCTTATATTCGGGAAGAGAGAAGACAGAGCACTAATGTTTACTCATAGAGTGAGTGATAATAACTATCAAATATACAGATAAGCTATGGAGCAGATAGAACTTGCTATAAGCATCATGTTTGATGTGCATAAGTACAAGACTGATTTGGATGGTAAACCTGCTATGCTTCACTCGTTAGAGGTTGGAGCAATGGGTAAAACAGACATGGAGAAGTGTGTCGGATTCTTACATGACGTGATAGAAGACTCCGATTTGACTGCTGATGACATACTTGATATGGGAGTAGATGATGACGTAGTAGAGGCCTTGAAGATTCTTACGCACAATAAGGAGATTACTTACTTAGATTATATCAACAACATTCTAGAGTCTGGCAATGAAGTCGCAATCAATGTTAAGTTGAATGACTTAAAACATAACTTGGCGAGAGGTATTGCTGGAGGGCATACAAAACAAGTAGAGAAGCATTCTAAAGCTTTGGTGCATATGATGCTTGAATTAGGAACCGTTAAATGAAAAGTTAGCAAAATGAAGACTATTTATCAAGTAAGAAGAGAGAACATCAGCCTTTACACAGGTAACACAATCGAGATTGTATTTGAGACCTCACGCAAGAGAGAGGCTGAGAGCTGGATTAACAGCATGTATAAGACCTATAAGAAGTATGGCATGAACCCCATGTGGGTAAGAGAGGGTTACTTTCAGCTCTTGGATGACCAAGTAGAGTATTTCATCTGTAAGAAAGCATAAGACCATGGAAGCAGCAATCACTATGTAAGAGAGAATGTCGGGTTAGAAGAACTCGATAGAGCGAGAGAAGAGTCATTCTACTATAGAAAGCCTATCCGACTGGTCAACGCAGAACTCTATGAAGACATCGTAGACCTACTCGAAGAGTATGGAGAAGACAATGACCTCCCAGAAGGATGGTGGATGGAAGATATAGATATTGATGAAGATATAATCAGATGGCTATGAGTAATAACATCAATGAGTATGTAGGAAAGACTTTCTCCTACATGCTCGGTGTTCAGAACATTTTGTGCATCGTGCATGTTACAGGATTTAAGCCTAAAGGTGACAAATACCTTGGAGATAGCTATGTAGGTACAAACATTCTATTGAAAGCCGATGGGACAATGCTCGGAGAGCAGACCGAATGGGCAAGCGAAGTAGAGTACTTTGAGAAGATGAACAAACAACTAATACGTGGATAATATGGGCGAAATGAAATCACAAGCATTAGACTTGAAGAATAGGCTCAACGAAGCCATTGACGAATTGAATAAGGCAAGGTTCAACAGAAATGCTAGAGAAGAAGAAAGAGCAATCTTAAGATTGCAACTATTAGCTTGCAATGCAACTCAGTTTTTGGATTGGCTAGTGAATGTGGAAGATTGATATGAAAGACTATTGGTTAGGCATATTAGTCGGGTTCTTGTCGGGCTGTGTGGTGGCATTCACCATGTTTGCCATGATGCCCGAAGCATTGGATGTATATTGAGGCAAAACTACTCTTGAATATATAATTAGAGATGGAGAAATAGTTGATAGTATTGTAGTATTTAAGAATAAGTGATTATGACAAGAGAACAGATAATGAGACTTCTTGATGCAAAAATCGAAGCAGCAATTAAAATAGCTCAACAAGACCATGGAGAACACAATAATGAAGCATGGAGACATTACTATGGTGGAGTAGCTCAAGGTCTTACAGACGCTAAAGCAATTGTTGGAATGTTGGATAAACCAAATAAATGATTATGGAAATGGCAAATGGAATCCTTACAGGTATAATAGATAAAAACGGAGTTGCGATTGCCACTGGACACAAGGTGATAATGCGCTTTTATACAGAAAACGAGAATGTAGTCAAAGGTATCGTAAGAGTTCGTGGATATAGGTATAGACAAAGACTTTTCTGTGTTGAAGATGCAAATCACATTAGATACCCGTTTGAACTAATGAAAAAGCCTTATGGTAAATTTATTGTATTTGATAATTTGATTTAGTTATGAGTTTAATATCCTGTTTCGTGTTAACGGTAACCTTTACAACCGTGGCTATCTTATCGGGTCGTGAATTACCGAAGAATGGAGACTTGCATGTATGGTTAGCTCCAGTATTTTATATCTCTGCCATACTTGCTGTCTCATTTCTGGTGATTTTATTGCAAGGCATGAATATGAGTATCGTTACTATTTGAAAATGTTATGAAGAAAAATGATTTACTAAAAGAGTTCAGTGACAGATATTTAATCTCTGAACATGATGGTGGCTATTTACTTTACGACAAAGAGGTATGTGGCCACAGAGCACAATATCAGTACAAGGGCAAGTTCTATCTGTCGAGCTGTGGCAAAAGCTATGTGTTCAATGAGGAGCGATACACGACACCCGAAGAGCTTATCATAGCAATGGAGCAGTGGGCAAGCATCTTGCCATTTGATGCTGAAATATACAACCCAGCGTTCAAGAAGAGTTACACCATAGAGTGCGCCTTGTCTGATTACCTCTATTCACTTGGCTTTGTATGTGATGGCGGCTATGGTAATCATTATGTCCTACGCGATGTGTTCGGCAAGGAGATATGCAACATTACTGTTTACGTAGAAGACAACAAATCTTGTGGGCGATTGGAGAGATTGTGCTGTGAAGAGAATGGTACCTATAAAACGCAAGAGGCTAAGTTTACCGACTTGGATTCTGCTGTTGGTGCATGCAATACGCTATTGGCTACTTACTGCACAATGATAAACTCATCGGTGATGCTTATGCTCTCGAAGATGACAAAGGCTCGTGTGTCGGAGTTTTACAACAAGACCTTTGATATGAAATCCTTATCTTCTTACACAGAAGATGGCAGGATGAAAGCGATAGAGCAGCTTGAAGCAGAGCTGAAACGATTGAGGGAGGAGTAAGATTAAGGAATAGACTGATAATTTGCTGTTTGATTTTAATTGGTTGAGTCCGATTGCCCGTGAGGGTGGTCGGATTTTGTTGTTTTACGCAAGTATCAGTGGTTTAGTATTTTTTAACGCAGAAAAAATCTCGCCGACAAGTAAATGCGCTTACTATATAAACTCTTTTTGCATATCTTTGTTTTCAGAATGTACTAAGTAACATTGCAATGAACAAAGAACTATTGGTATTACAAGCATTGAAACCGAAAGTAAAGGCGTTCGGGTTCAACAAGAATGAGTTGAAGGGTGTTGCCGCCAAGATTGCCAACAACCTGACACTCGAAGAGGACGCATCTGAGGAAGACATCAACGAGGCTATCGACAATGCGATAGACGCTGTATTGCCTTACTTGGAGATGGGACAGAAGCAGGCTAACCGAGTAATCAACGATTATAAGAAGAAGACTGTGGTTGTCGATGATGATGATAACGATGATGTCGATGACGAACCATCATCAAAGAAAGCTGCTACAGCTAAGAAGGACGATGATGTACCTGCATGGGCACAAGCCATGATGAAGACGATGGAAGCATTGTCGGGCGAGGTGTCAACCATGAAGGGCGAGAAGTTGAGCAATTCAAGAAAGAAACGCTTGGAGGAGCTATTGAAGGAGACTGGTTCGTATGGCCAGCGCACCCTCAAGAACTTCGCCAAGATGAAGTTCGAGAATGACGAGGAGTTTGATGATTTCTTCGAGGAGGTAGAAGCTGACTTAAAAGCCTATAATCAAGAACGTGCTAATGACGGTCTGAGCAAACTCGGCAAAACGCCACTTGTCGGGGGTGGAAACAAAGAAGAAGTATTATCCGATGACGAGGTGAAAGCATTAGCCAAT